>OJRT01000029.1_pt1 | contig 120014 bp, 115 predicted proteins | sample 1599281 | NCBI WGS metagenome assembly OJRT01 (sample SAMN03922458, study PRJEB24848) | human gut metagenome | isolation source: stool sample | host: Homo sapiens | place: Germany | collected 2009-11 | reverse complement strand
GTATAAGCGTGGGTTCATCATATTTGGTGTGGTATCTTTAACTATGGGAAACTCCCTGCTCCCACTTGCTCACCGCCGCAACGGAGACGCCCATCGCCTCGGCCAGCTGCTCCTGCGTCAGGCCCTCCTGCCTGCGGTAAAAGCGGATCTGATCTGCCACATGATTTTCCATACCCTTCTCCTTTCGCACCCCGCTTAGGGCGCTGTTTCTTTCCGTGTCCACAGTATAGCGCCGGAGAGCATGAAAAAACAGCGACCAGCAGTAAAATCGGTTGAGAACTTTTTCAACCAACGGTTGAATTTTAGTTGTTGCTGCCGCGCAAAAGATTTCTCTTGTCATCATACGCGCCATCGTGTAGAATACGTTCGATATCATTTCATGCAGGAGCAGCTTCTATGATCTTGAACCAGCGGCGCATCCCGATCCTTGACCCGCAGCGCCTTTCGAATTGAACTTATGCTTTGATTCGAAAGGAGAAAACCATGAATAACCCCATCAAATCACTCACACGGCGCGAATGGTGCCTCTGGCTCGCCTCGCTCGCCGTCGTGCTCATCGCAAACCAGATAACGCCTGAGCTCGATCCGCTCACGATGACGGCGGCGCTCGTCGGTGTCACATCGCTTGTGTTTGCGGCCAAGGGCAACGTGTGGTCACAGGTGTTGATGATCGTATTTAGCATTCTGTACGGCGTGATCTCGTTCCGCTTCCACTACTGGGGCGAGATGATCACCTACCTTGGCATGACGCTGCCGATGGCCGTCTGGTCGACGGTCACGTGGCTCAAAAACCCGTCGAAGGAAAACGGCAGCGAGGTCGCGATCCAGACGCTTGCGCGCAGACACCTCGCGGCGCTGGCCGCCAGCACCGTCGCCGTTGCGGCGGTGTTCTACTACATCTTAAAACTGCTCGATACGCCGAATCTCTTTTTCAGCACCGTGTCGATCATCACGAGCTTTCTCGCCGCAGCGCTGACGATGCTGCGCTCGTCCTACTATGCCGTGGGCTACGCGGCGAATGATGTCGTGCTCATCGTGCTATGGATCATGGCGTCGATGGAAAATCCGGCCTACATCCCCGTGGCGGTCAACTTCGCCATCTTCCTGCTCAACGACCTCTACGGCTTCATAAGCTGGAAAAAGCGCGAGGTCTTGCAGACGGCCTGACATGTTTTACCGCATAAAAAGACACCCTCTTTTTAGAGAGTGCCTTTTTCTTTTTATAACCACGCCTCAAAATAGTACCATCTGTCCTGAATTTTCTTCGTCATACCGCGGTTGTCGCCCTCGGCGTGCCACGTCCAGCAATTTTCGCCGTCCGGCACGAGCGTGACCTCCACGCTCTGAAAGCCGCGCGGCTCATCGTCGGGCGAATAGTAGCAGCCGTAATACTGGCGTCCGTGCAGAAGCGACGAGCCGAAACTGAATTCGCCGATGGGATGCTCACCGTACTGCCCCCAGCAGGTATACTGAACGCCCGCACCTTGCGAATAGTCTCCAGACAAGTCTTCATAGAGCGCTGCTTCCAAAGTTTCCGCATTTTTCGCCACGAAGCGGTCAACCTTCTGCTCAGGCGAGCTCCATATGAACAGCACCGCGAGCGCTGCAAGCCATAGGATGATCGTCACGATCCGCTTTTTCTTCTTCATGGTTTCTTCTCCTCTCTGCACCGCCAAAAGGTGGTGGGGATTATCTTTTTAGACGTAAAAAGATTGAAAAAGTTTCAGTTTTTAAAAAATTTGCTTTTTCGCACAGGTGCAAAGCGTTTTGCGGCACTTGTGCCGCAGGGAAGCAACGCCGATGGCGCTGCACGGGGAAAGGGGGATATTCTCTCACGTGAGAGAATATCCCCCCTTGGACCCCCAAGAGAACGCGAGGGGATAACCCCTCGACCCCCGACATTGCCAGATTTAGGCTTGAAGAACTGCACGCGCTGCGCAATCGGGTGCGGTGTACATGGCTTCGCCATGAATCTTCTGCGAATCGTTACTGATATCAACCGCGCCTTATTATCGTGAGGCGCGAGTGACGTTCCCTCGGCGGCAGACTGCCTGCCGAATGCGGCATTGCTGCGCTCGCCGCATTGTGGAGACTGGCGGTAGACGAGAATTACTGTGCACTCCTACAAAATGAGCAGAGCGGTAGCGGATGATAGGAGCAGAGGCAAATCGTATAGCAATGCTAACGCGGCAACGCCGCGCGCAGGCATTCCATTCCAGAGGCATAAAGACTGTTCGAGCCCGGGACTGCCGATCAAATCCCTTTCTCTTGGGGGTCAAAGGGGGATATTCTCTTTCCTCGGAAAGAGAATATCCCCCTTAATCGCTCCCCCAGCGCGGCCGCAGGGAAAAATGCAAAAACTTATTTTTGCACTTTCAACGTCCTGCGTTGAGCAAGGATCCCCGGCAGGATCGCGCACAGCGATCCAATCAGGAAGCAGACGATGCCGACGATCATATTGAGCGGAATTTCCTCCTTGAGGAAAAGAAGCGCGAAGATCGGCGCCAAGATGGGCTTTAGGAAGAAAATGAGTGACGCCTCCTGCGCGGACGTTTTCTCCATCGCCATCATGTGGCAGACGAAGCCCGCCGCGGAGTTGATGCAGCAGATGTACAGCAGTGCCGGAATGGCCGAGGCAGGGATATTTTCAAAGAGCGGCACATCGATAAAGAGGTTCAGCCCCACCGCGCCATAGAGCGACGCGCCCGCCGCCGTGCGGCCGAAGAGCAGAATGAACACGAGCTCGCCCGCGCCGAAGAGAAAGCTCAGGCACGTAACAGCGATGCCGCCGAAGCGCGGTGTACGCTTTTTGCCGAACACACTGTAGAGTGCGAACATCACGGCGGAGAGAATGGCGAGCACCGAGCCTGTGGGATCGAGCGTCGCATGAATGGGGTCAATGATGATGAGAGCCGCCGTGAGCTCCAAAATGAGCGCGATAATGTGGTTGCGATGAATGTCCTCATGCAGGAAGAGATGGGCGAACACCGTGACGAAGATCGGATTGCAGGAGAAGATGACCGCCACGACTGACGCGCGCGTATAGGTCACGGACATCTGGTAGAGCGACATCGCGATGACGACGCACAGAAAGCCCGAAAGCGCGAAAAAGCCGATGTCCTTTCGCGAGAGCGAGGCGTTTTTCTTCTTTATCGAGCGCGAGGCGAACGGGATGAGCAGAATGCCGCCGACGAGAAAGCGCAGACACGTGATCTGCATGGGCGCAAACACGCCGTGCACGGTTTTGAGCATGACCTCCATCGTGCTGAAAATGACGGCACAGAGGACGATATAGACATAGCCGGAGCGGGAACGGTTCATAGCGATTCTCCCTTCATCATTCAAACGAAAGCAGTATATGCCATTTTCTGCCCAAAGGCAAGGGATGCTTGACAAAAGCTGAATTTGAGATATAATAACGCAAGTAAAACGCGATGAAAAAGTCAGCTTTGCAGACGAGCCTGAAGCGAGAGGGGAATGGTGCAAGCCCTCGGCCACCGGTGCGAAGCAGCCGCTTTGGAGCCGTCCGCGAGGAGCGGAACGCCTCGTCCCCGTTACCGGACGGCTAAGATGCTTTCCCCCAAGCGGAAAGATAATTAGGGTGGTACCGTGAAGTGTCAAGTCTTCGCCCCTATGTGTAGGGACGGAGGCTTTATTTTTTGGAAAGGAACAGAATATGCGCAAAAAAGTGTGTCTGCTGTTATTGCTCGCCATGCTGCTCGCGCTCGCTTTGAGCGGCTGCCGCGGCAACGAGCTGCCCGACGGCATGGACGAGGACAAGGTCTCGAGCGCGGGACTTGCCGTCATGTCGCAGCTGACGAAAGGTGAATATGAAGAGGTCTACGACGCGCTACGCGAGGACGTGCGCGAGCAGACGAGCGCCGATGCCATTGAAGAGATGATGGATACCGCGACCGAGGGGCGCGGCAGCTTCAAAAAGGTCAAGGATTCGATGGTGACGGGCGTGACGGACGCAGACGAGCCGCATGCCATCGCCGTCATCGGCGCAAAATACGACAAAAAGTCCGTGGTGTTCCGCATCGCGTTCGATACGGAGATGAACCTTATCGGATTGGATGTGAGAGGGAAGTGAGCAGATGACAAGAAAAATCATCGACATGACGAAGGACCCGCGCGGCGGCCAGTTTGAATACTTCCGCACGATGACCGACCCGTGGGCGGGCATCACGGTTCCGGTGGATATTACGGATCTTCTTGCTTCGCTTAACGGCCGTCCGTTTTTCCTCAGCTATCTCTATGCGGTGATGCGCGCGGCGAACGCCGTGCCCGAGCTGCGGCGGAGATTGCTGCCCGACGGTCAGGTCGTTGAGTATGATCACTGTGACCCGTCGTACACCGTGATGAAGCCCGACGGCACGGGCGTTTACGTCTACTGCCTGCTTGAGGACGATCTGTCGTCTTACGAAAAGTTTGTCGCCGAGGGCAAGCGGCGGCAGAAGGAGACGCTCGAGCGCGGTACGCTGACCGAGGATGGCGACGTGCTGGCGAATTTCTTCGTCTCCTGTGTGCCGTGGCTCTACTACACGCAGATCAAAGAGCCCGCCGGCGGCGCAGACGACAGCAATCCGCGCTTCGCCTGGGGAAAATACCGCGAGGAAAACGACCGCATGATGCTGCCGATGTCACTTTTCATCAACCACGCGCTCTGCGACGGATGGCACGTCACGCAGTTCTATAAAAATCTCGCCCGTGAGCTCGCGGAATTGAGCGCTTATCTGAAAACACAGAACGAACAACAGTAAATTTTACAATAAAAGGAGAAACCAACCATGTCTCAGCCCAAGTATTACGGTCTCAATGAGCTGCGGGAAATGTTCCTGCACTTTTTTGAGACGAAAGGCCATCTGCGCCTGCCCAGCTTTTCCCTGATCCCGCAGAACGACGCGTCGCTGCTGCTCATCAACTCCGGTATGGCGCCGATGAAGCCGTTCTTCACCGGCGAGCAGGAGCCCCCGCGCCACCGCGTGACCACCTGTCAGAAGTGCATCCGCACCGGCGACATCGAGAACATCGGCCACACCGCGCGCCACGGCACGTACTTTGAAATGCTCGGCAACTTCTCGTTCGGCGACTATTTCAAGACCGAGGCCATCCACTGGGCGTGGGAATTCCTGACGAGCCCCGAGTGGGTCGGCCTCGACCCGAACCGCCTGTATCCCTCTGTTTTCGCCGGCAACGAGACCACACCCGCCGACGACGAGGCGTTCCGCATCTGGCACGAGGAGATCGGTATCCCCGAGGACCGCATCTTCAAGTTCGGCAAGGAGGACAACTTCTGGGAGCACGGCTCCGGTCCGTGCGGCCCCTGCTCTGAAATTTACTACGACCGCGGCGAAAAGTACGGCTGCGGCAAGCCCGGCTGCACCGTCGGCTGCGACTGCGACCGCTATATGGAGGTCTGGAACGTCGTCTTCTCCCAGTTCGACAACGACGGTCACGATCACTACACCGAGCTCAAGCAGAAGAACATCGACACCGGCATGGGTCTTGAGCGCTTGGCCGTTGTGTGCCAGGACGTTGATTCGCTCTTCGACGTCGACACGGTGATGAACATCACGAACAAGGTCACGGAGATCACCGGCGCGAGCTACGGCCAGAGCCGCGAGAAAGACGTGTCCCTGCGCGTCATCACTGACCACATCCGCTCGGCTTCCTTTATGATCTGCGACGGCGTGCTGCCCAGCAATGAGGGCCGCGGCTACGTGCTGCGCCGCCTGCTGAGAAGAGCCGCCCGCCACGGCAAGCTGCTTGGCATCAACCGTCCGTTCCTCTATGAGGTCGTGGATACGGTCGTGCACGAGAACGAAGGCCATTATCCCGAGCTGCGCGAGCGTCAGGCCTATATCACCAAGGTCATCCGCACCGAGGAGGAGAACTTTGCCAAGACCATCGACGGCGGCATGAAGATCTTCACCGAACTGCTTTCTGCCCACAAGGAGAAGGGAGAGACCGTCTTCTCCGGCGCGGACGCGTTCAAGCTGTACGACACCTACGGCTTCCCCATCGACCTGACGGTCGAGATGGTCGAGGACGAGGGCATGACGCTCGACCGCAAGGCCTTTGACCACGAGATGCAGGAGCAGAAGACCCGCGCCCGCGAGGCGCGCAAGGCGCTCGGTGACCTCGGCTGGGCGGGCGTTGAGTTCGGCAAGGACATTCCGTCCACGGAATTTGTCGGCTACGACCACGATTCCGTCGACGATGCGAAGGTCGTCGCGCTGGTGGTCGAGGGTGAGCAGGCCGAGGCTATGATGAGCGGCGTGGAGGGCATCATCGTGCTCGACAAGACTCCGTTCTATGCCGAAATGGGCGGCCAGATCGGCGATACGGGCGTCATCCGCTGCGGCGAGGCCGTGTTTGAGGTCACGGACGTCCAGAAGAACAAGGGCGACAAGTTCATGCACACCGGTAAGGTCATCCACGGCAGCTTCCAGCTCGGCGACACCGTGACGGCATCCATTGATGTGGAGCGCCGCATGGCCATCCGCCGCGGCCACACGGCCACCCATCTTCTCGACGCCGCGCTCAAGGCGGTGCTCGGCGACCACGTGCATCAGGCCGGTTCTCTTGTTGAGCCCGACCGTCTGCGCTTCGACTTCACGCACTTTGAGTCCATCACGCCCGAGCAGCTGCTCGCGGTCGATACCTTCGTCAACGACGCGATCCTGCGCGGCATCCCCGTTGTGACCGAGGTGCTGCCCATCGAGGAAGCGAAGAAGAAGGGCGCTGTCGCCATGTTTGGCGAAAAGTACGGCGACGTTGTCCGCGTGGTCGAGATGGGCGATGTGTCCATGGAGTTCTGCGGCGGTACGCACCTTGACAACACCGCCAAGGTCGGCCTCTTCCGCATCAAGAGCGAGGGCAGCGTTGCCTCCGGCGTGCGCCGCATCGAGGCTATCACCGGCAAGCAGACGCTCGAAGAGCTTAGAAGCGGCCAGGAGAAGCTCATGCGCGCGGCGCAGCTCTTGAAGACCACGTCGAACGAGCTCGAAAGCCGCATCGGCGGCATGCTGAGCGAGATGAAGGAGATCAGAAGCCAGCTTGAAAAGTTCAAGGAGCAGGCATCGCTCGGCGAGGCGCGTTCCTTCCTCACGTCCGCCAAGGAGGTCAAGAGTCTCAAGCTTGTCACCGCCCAGCGCGACGGCATGGACGCGAATGCCCTGCGCAAGCTCGGCGACTTCCTGCGCGACAAGGAGCCCAAGATCGTCGGCGTGCTCGCCTCCGTCAATGATGGCAAGGTCACGCTTCTGGCCGTGTGCGGCAAGGAAGCGGTCGCAAGCGGAATCAAGGCAGGCGATATCATCAAGGCCATCGCGCCTATCTGCGGCGGCAAGGGCGGCGGCAAGCCCGACTCTGCCATGGGCGGCGGCACCGAAGTCAGCAAGGTCGACGACGCGCTCGCAGCGGTGGACGATCTCATTCTGAGCAAGCTCGGCTGATGGAGGCGTTACCGAAAGATCCGGCGATGCTGCTGAGCGCCGTGAATATGAAGCTGCGCGATTTTTACGATTCTCTCGATGCGCTGTGCGATGATCTGGACGTTGCGCGCGAGAGCATCGAAACATCGCTTGCAGGCATCGGTTACACCTACGATGCCGAGAAAAATCAATTTGTGTAAGACAAAATTACTTTACAGAAAGGAGCGATAAAACATGTCTGATTGTCTGTTCTGCAAGATCATCGCGGGTGACATCCCGTCGAACAAGGTCTACGAGGACGACCTCTGCTATGCCTTCAACGACATCGCGCCGCAGGCGCCGGTGCACTTCCTCGTGATCCCGAAGGCGCACATCGCGTCCGTCGCGGGCGTGAACGCTGAAAACAGCGCCGTCGTCGCGCACATCTTCGAGGTCATTGCCAAGCTCACCAAGGAGAAGGGCATTGAGAGCTACCGTGTCGTGTCCAACATCGGCGAGCAGGCGGGACAGAGCGTGCCGCACCTGCACTTCCATGTGCTCTCCGGCCGCGACATGACCTGGCCTCCGGGCTGATTGTTTTCCCGTAGGGGAAGCGAAATTGGCAGCGCGGCAGCGCTGCATCCATTCCCTGCGCCGCGCAGGGGATGCGGATAAGGGAGGGGTATCTCTTTTTCAAAAAGAGATACCCCTCCCTTACACCCTCCCAGAGAAAATTCACATTGCAAGCGAGCTGCTCGAAGAGCTGCGGCGCTTGCCGATTGCACTGCCCATAGCGCGGCGAAGCCGCGTTTAGCACTGCAATACGATTTGCCTCTGCTACTATCATCCGCTGCCGCTCTGCCTGCAATACGTTTCCCTTTATCAATTTCCTTCTATGGGAATGTTTGCTGGGATGATGGATTCCACCAGACTTTCGTTTAGATGAGGGAGCGTCAGCGAGGATAGAAGTTAGTCAAGTCGTTTAGATAGAACGCCTGGCAGGCATTTCATTCCGCAGGCATAAGAGTTGTTCAAGTCTGAGACTTGCAATGCAAACGCCTTTCTTTTGGACGGTCACACCGCCCGTTTTCTTTCTCGGGAAAGAAAATGGGGGGTGTGGTTCTGCCGCCCGCAGGCGGCATTTTCTTCCTTGCCAAACGGCGAGAATTGTTGTATGCTTACATGCATAATGTGAAGCCGTATGGGTGAAGATTCTCTCGGAAATGTTACCGAATGGTAGCATAAATCCGAGGTGATTTCATGTATTTCCAGCGGCTGGAAGACCTTCGAGTTGACAACGATAAGACACAGATCGAGATCGCCGAATATCTCAATCTGAATCGCAACGTTTATTGGCGATATGAAAAGGGCGAGCGTGAGATCCCTGTATGGGCGCTCATCAAACTCGCCGACTACTACCGCGTTAGCACCGATTATCTGCTCGGGCTGACGGACGACCCTGCGCGCCGATGAGAGTACTGGCGATCTTCTGCGCGGCGTTCGCGGCGGGCGTTGCGCTCTCGCAGTATTTACTGAGTGCGCAGTGGGCGCTCATTTTGTGCGGCGTGTTTGCCGCGGCGGCGCTTGTCATGGGACTTTGTGGCTGCGCAAACAAGCGCGGGGACTGGGCAAAGCGCGCGTTTTTGTGCGCGCTGGGGCTTGCGTTCGCGTTCGGATACAACACGCTCTACGCGCACTTCATCAAAGCGCCGAACGACGCACTGCTCGGCACGCAGGACACGGTTGAGGTCGAGCTTTTGGGCTATGCCGAGGAGACGAGCCACGGCGCGAAGGTCACGGTGAAGATCTTGAACCGCGGCCTGCCGGGGCGGGCCATCTACTACGGTGACGCGGATCTTATGGACCTCGAGCCCGGCGCGCACGTGACGGCGGAGGCGCTGTTCAACAGCGCGACCGACCCGACGGGGAAGGGGCTGCAACTGCGCAACTTCACAGCCAAGGGCGTCTATATTCTGCTCTATCAGCGCGGCGACCCGACTTATGACGACACAAACGCGGGCGCGCTCAAGTATCTGCCGCAGCGCATCGCAAGGACGCTCGGTGAGACCATTGAGCGCAGCTACAGCGAGCGCGAGGGCGCATTTCTGCGGGCGCTGCTGCTGGGCGACAAGAAATATCTCGACGAGGAGGACGCGAGCAACTTATCCGAGGTGGGCCTTTCCCACGTGATGGCCGTCTCGGGTCTGCACTGCTGCTTTCTGGCGTCGCTGATCGGCTCGCTGATGGGCGACAGGCGCAAAAAGCTTCGCTGCGCCGTGACGATCCCGCTCATTTTCCTCTATGCGTTCGTCACAGGCCTGACGCCGAGCATCCTGCGCGCGTGCATCATGATCTCGATGGGCATGATCGCGCCGCTTCTGGGGCGCGATAACGACCCGCCGACGTCCATCTCGTTTGCGCTGCTGCTCATCCTGCTCAAAAATCCGTTCGCCATCGCAAGCATCAGCTTACAATTATCGTTTTCCGCGGTGTCGGGCATTATCTATCTGACGCCGAAGCTCACGAAGCGTGCCCACGGCAAGCACAAGCTTGTGCGCGCGGCGCTGCTGTCGTTTTCGACGACGCTCGGCGCGATGGTGTTTTCCACGCCGCTTGCGTGCTACTATTTCGGAACGCTCTCCATCGTGTCGCTTTTGAGCAACCTGCTTTGCCTGTGGCTCGTGAGCGTCGTGTTTGCGCTGGGATTACTTTCGGTACTGATCGCGGCGGCTGTGCCGCAGCTCGGCGCGGCCTGTGCCTTTGTGCCGGCGCTCGGCATTCGCGCGGTGCTTGCCATCGCAGGACTTTTGGAGGAGCTTCCGTTCCACGCCATCTATTTCAACACCGCGTTTTCCGTCGCATGGCTCGCGTACGTGTATGCGATCTTCATCACCTGCGCGCTGGCAAAGCGCGGGAAGTACCGTTATTTTGCGGCGGTGGGGCTTTCCGTCCTGTCGCTCTTCGCCGCGGCGAAGGTCAATGCCCTACACTATGAACAGGGCGGGCTGAACGTCGTCGCGCTCGATGTGGGGCAGGGGGAGAGCGTGCTGCTCATTTCCGAGGGCCACGCGGCGCTTGTGGACTGCGGCAGCAAAAATTCCTACATCGACGCCGGCGCGATCGCGGCGGACTATCTGCGCTCCGCGGGTGCGACGCTCGACTCCGTGGTGCTGACGCACTATCACGAGGATCACGCCAACGGCCTTGCCGCGCTCTTTGCGCGCATGAGTGTGTCGACCATCTACTTAGCTGACATTGACGCGGGCGAGGGTGACCGCGATGAGGTCGAAGCGCTCGCCGAGCGCTACGGCGTGAACATCCACTATGTCACCGAGGTGACGGAGGTCACGAACGGCGCGTCGACAATGAGCATCTATCCGCCGCTCGGCGACAAGGGGGCGAACGAGCTGGGCCTGACGATCCTGTGCTCGCTCGGCAATTTTGACACGCTCATCACCGGCGATATGGACGCAAAAACCGAGACGAAGCTCGTCGAGACCTATGATTTACCGGATATCGAAGTGCTGCTCGTCGGACATCACGGCTCGAAGTATTCCACCGGTACGACGCTGCTCGAATCGGTGACGCCGGAGGTCGGCGTCATCAGTGTGGGCGACAACAGCTACGGCCATCCGACCGAGGAGGCGCTGCTGCGCCTGACGGACGCGGGCATGACAGTCTACCGCACGGACATGCAGGGCAATATATTGATCACAGTGGACTGAGAGGACTTCATGGCAGAGAGAAAAACGCCCAACAAGGGCTATCAGAAATTAAAAAGCGACCTGAGCGCGGGCAATATCGGTCAGGTCTACATCTTTTACGGCGAGGAGAGCTATCTGCGCGAATACTACCTCGGCGAGATCAAGAAAAAGCTCGTCCCCGCGGGCTTTGAGGAGTTCAACTACCACCGTCTGAGCGGCAAGACGCTGACGATGCAGGAGCTGAACGAAGCGGTCGAGGCGATGCCGATGATGGCCGAGCGTACGCTCGTCGTCGTGACGGACTGTGACCTTTTTAAGCTCCCCGAGGAGCAGCGCACGGCGCTCATCGCGCTGCTCAATGACTTTCCGCCGTACTGCTGCCTCGTGTTTGTATATGATCTCATTGAGTATAAGCCGAGCAAGACCTATAAAAAGCTCTATGAGGCGCTCGACAAAAACGCACAGAGCGTCAAGTTCGAGGCGCAGGAGCGCAGCGATCTCATCAACTGGATCGCGCGGCGCTTCCGCGCGCTGGGCAAGGGCATCGACGCACAGACGGCGGAGCACCTGATCTTCACCTGCGGCGCGCTGATGACCGGCCTTGTGCCGGAGATCGAGAAGATCGGCGCCTATGCCAAGGGCAAAAATGTCACGATCGACGACATCAACGCTGTGGCCGATCCTGTGCTCGACGCGGTGGTGTTCGATATGACGAATGCCATCACGAAGCGCGACTACGGCCGCGCGTCGGAGCTGTTGGGTCAGCTGCTCAAAAAGCAGGAGGAGCCGTTTGTGATCTTGGCCGTTATCAGCAAGGAGCTGCGGCGCATCTACACCGCGCGCATCGCGCTCGACAACGGCAAGGACAAGCTCTGGCTCATGGAGCTGTGGGGGATGCGGTCAGACTATCCCGCGCGCTTACTGATGGAGGCGGCGCGTAAAACGACGAGCGAGTGGTGCAGCCAGAGCCTTCTCATGTGCCAGCGGCTCGACCAACGCATGAAGAGTGAAAAGGGTATCGACAGCGAGGGTGAGCTCAAGCTGCTGCTGATGCGCCTTGCACAGGGGAAGTGAATCTATGGCAAAGCCGAAGGTAAAGGAAGTCATCGTCGTCGAGGGACGGTACGACAAAAACACGCTCTCACAGGTCGTGGACGCGGTCATCGTGGAGCTCGGCGGCTTCGCCGTGTTCAACGACAAGGAAAAGCAGGCCTTTTTGCGAAAGCTCGCCAAGGAGCGGGGCATTATCCTCTTCACCGACCCCGACGGCGCGGGATTCGTGATCCGCAACCGCGTCAAGGGCAATATCCCCGAAGGTCGTGTGCTGCAAGCCTACGTACCGGACATCTACGGCAAGGAGAAGCGCAAGCGCAAGGGCGGCAAGGAGGGCAAGCTCGGCGTCGAGGGCATGAAGCCGGAAATCCTGCTCGACGCCCTCCGCCGCGCGGGCGCGACTATTGATGAAGAAAGCACTGTAAAGGGAAATTCCATCACAAAAGCGGACCTCTATGACCTGGGCCTGATCGGCCCGGACAGCGTGGAAAAGCGCAAAGCGCTGTGCAAAAGGCTGGAGCTGCCGGAGCATTTGAGCGCAAATGCGCTGGTGGAGGTGCTCAATTTGCTGATGAGCAGGGAAGAGCTTGAAAAGCTCTTCCAATGAAGAGCGAAATTATCCCTGCGTGCCAGCAGGGAACGGGGCAAAGGGGGCTGTTCTCTTTCACAAAAGAGAACAGCCCCCTTTAAATCCCCCAAGAGAAAGGTTTTGACATTGCGAGATTGGGGCTTGAAGAGGTGCACAGCCTGCGGAATCGGGAGCCTGCGTGGCAGCATCGCATCGCTCGCTGCCATTGGCGCTGCGATACGACTTGCCTCTGCTCCTATTATCCGCTGCCGCTCTGCTGATCTCGTTTTGGTACAGCCTAATCACCGTCTACCGATAGTGCGTATATTGCGGCGAGCGCCAGCAATGCCGCCTTGGCAGGCAATGGCAAGTTTGTACAAATCTGAAGTAGTCGGAAATTGCGTAAGGGTAACGAATCGCAGGCAAAGCGACAGCGAAAATAGAAGTAGGCCAAATCGTATAGAAGAACTAAACGCGGCAACGCCGCGCGCAGGTATTTCCATTCCGGAGGCATCAAGGTCATTCAAGCCCGAGACTGCCAATCTAAACGCCTTTCTCTTGGGGTTCCAAAGGGGATATTCTCTTTCGCGAAAGAGAATATCCCCTTTGTCCCGCACCCCTGCACCGGTGCAGGGAATCTGCAAGCATATTATGCTTGCAATAACTCCCAATACGGGATATAATATTTCATTATTTTGTCTGCCTCACAGCAGACGCGAAGAAAGGAATGGATCATATGGCTGAGGAAGTCAAGACTGCCGCCGCTGAGGGCGAATCCGGCAGCAAAAATTTTATCGACGCCTTCATCGAAGAAGACATCGCGGAGGGTGGGCGCTTCCAGGGCCAGCAGGTCCACACCCGTTTTCCGCCGGAGCCGAACGGCTATCTGCACATCGGCCACTGCAAGGCGCTGACCATCGACTTTGGCACCGCTGAGCGCTTCGGCGGCCTTTGCAACCTGCGCATGGACGACACGAACCCCACGAAGGAGGACGTCGAATTTGTCGACGCCATCAAAGAGGACATCCACTGGCTGGGCTTCGACTGGGGCGACCGTTTCTTCTACGGCAGCGACTATTTTGAAAAGGACTACGAGTACGCTGTCGAGCTCATCAAAAAGGGCCTTGCCTACGTCTGCGACCTGACGCCCGAGCAGGCGAGAGAGTACCGCGGCGACATCGGCAAGCCCGCCATCTCCCCGTACCGCGACCGCGATGTAGAGGAGAACCTCGACCTCTTCGAGCGCATGAAAAACGGCGAGTTCCCCGAGGGCAGCCGCACGCTGCGCGCAAAGATCGACCTCGCCTCCGGCAACTTCAATATGCGCGACCCGGTCATCTACCGCATCCGCTATATGCACCATCACCGTCAGGGCGACAAGTGGTGCATCTACCCGATGTACGACTTTGCGCACCCCATTCAGGACGCGCTCGAGGGCATCACGCACTCGCTCTGCTCGCTCGAATTCGAGGCGCACCGCCCGCTCTACGACTGGGTGGTGAACAACGTTTCCGTACCCAATAAGCCGCGCCAGATCGAGTTTGCCCGCCTTGGCATCGATCACACGGTCATGTCGAAGCGCAAGCTCAGAAAACTCGTCGAGGAGGGCATCGTCTCCGGCTGGGACGATCCGCGTATGCCGACGCTGTGCGGCCTGCGCCGCCGCGGCTTCACGCCTGCGTCCATCCGCAACTTCTGCGACCGCATCGGCGTTGCCAAGAGCGCGAGCGTGGTCGAATACAGCTTCCTTGAGCACTGCCTGCGCGAGGACCTCAACGAGAAGGCTGAGCGCACGATGGGCGTGCTGCATCCGGTGAAGCTCGTCATCACGAACTATCCCGAGGGCAAGAGCGAGACCGTCACGGTCGAGAATAACCCGACCGACCCTGCGTCCGGCACGCATGAGATCACGTTCTCCCGCGAGTGCTGGATCGAGGCCGACGACTTCATGGAAGTCCCCGTGCCCAAGTACAAGCGCCTGACGCCAAACGGCCCCGAGTGCCGCCTCAAGGGCGCGTACCTCATCACCTGCACGGGCTGCAAGAAGGACGAGAACGGCAACGTCGTCGAGGTCTACGCCGAGTACGACCCGAACTCGCCGGGCGGCGATCCCGCCGACGGCCGCAAGGTTAAGGGCGCGACGATCCACTGGGTCGACGCCGCGACCGCGCTGGACGCCGAGGTGCGTGTTTACAGCGAGCTGTTCAGCGACCCCGCACCCGACGGCGCGGACAAGGATTTCCTTGCCTGCATGAACCCCGATTCGCTCGAGGTGCTGACCGGCTGCAAGGTCGAGCCGCGCATGCGCGACATCGCTGCGGCGTACGACAAGACCGAAAAGAAGGGCAAGACCGCGCCGAGCTTCCAGTTCATGCGCCTTGGGTATTTCTGCCTTGACAACAAGGATTGCTCCGAGGATCATCTGGTGTTCAACCGGTCGGTTACTCTTAAAGATAGTTTTAAAAAGTAATCATTGAAATGTTCCCCCTGCAAGCAGGGGAGCGCGGATAAAAGGGGACCTTCTCTCACGTGAGAGAAGGTCCCCTTTTGAACCCCTAAGAGAACGGCAGGGGCGTTTCGATTTCGCCCCTGCACCCCTAACGACCAAAAGGGAGGGGCAAGGCCCCTCCTTTTTGGATTATCCACCCCGCTGTTGCTTCTGACGGCGCAGCATTGCTTCGCTCGCCGCTTTGGGCTGCTCCTTTTTTAGTCCTCTGCTGTGATATAGATTTCTTCGGCTTTTTGCTGGGCGGAGATGAGAATATCTTTGGCATCACCCAAATTCTGTTTTTCCAGCTTTTCCAGTGCGTCTGTGATTGCATTGAACAGCAAAGAATACATTTTATCGTAATTTGCCATGTTGTCCATCACCTTTCTTTTGATGTTCTCTTATTGTAAAGTGATATCACTTAGAAGTCAATAGACTGCATACTTTTCTGAACGAAAACCATACAATAAGCTAAAGATCAAGCAGGAGGCTGTGTATGGCAACGAACAAACGGGTATTTACACTTCGTTTATCCGACGAGGTGTTTGACAAAATCGGCGTGCTGGCCACAAGAGAGCATCGCTCCATGACAAATTACATCGAATACGTTTTGCTCAAGCATATCAATGACATCGAGGCAGAACAAGGCGAGATCAAAGAAGAAAACGACCGCTGACGCGGCCGTTTTTGTCGTTATGCGGCGAGCGCAGCAATGTCGCCCGCACGCAGTCTGCCGCCGTGCTACCGTCACTCGCGCCTCACGGAGTAAGGCGCGGTTGCGACTGGTAACGAATCGCAGGGATTCATGGCGAAGCCATGTACACAGCACCCGATTCGGCAAGCGTTGCAGTTCTTCAAGCTGCAAACTCGCAATGTGCGGGGTCGAGGGGGAAGGCCCCTCGTCCTTTCTCTCGGGGGTTGCAAAGGGGGATACTCTCTTTCGAGAAAGAGAGTATCCCCCTTTTACGCACTCCTGCGCGGCGCAGGAAATCCCCCCGCGCCTGCGCGGAACAATTTGCAAATGGTTTTGTTAAACCGTTTCCAGAATCTCGCGCGCGACATAAACACCGCTCGCCGATGCGTGCGACAGCGAATGCGTAATGCCGCTGCCGTCGCCGATGACATAGAGCCCCTTGTACGGCGTTTCAAGGTGCTCGTCGAGCGCGACCTCCATGTTGTAGAACTTGACCTCCACGCCGTAGAGCAGCGTATCGTCGTTTGCGGTACCCGGCGCGATCTTGTCGAGCGCGTAGATCATCTCGATGATGCCGTCCAGAATGCGCTTGGGCAGCACAAGGCTCAAATCGCCGGGGGTCGCCGCAAGCGTCGGCGTGACGAGGCCTTCTTCGATGCGCTTGACCGTGCTGCGGCGGCCGCGGACGAGATCGCCGAAGCGCTGGACGATGACGCCGCCGCCGAGCATGTTGGACAGGCGCGCGATGGACTCGCCGTAGCCGTTGGAATCCTTGAACGGCTCGGAGAAGTGCTTGGCGACGAGAAGCGCGAAGTTCGTGTTCTCGGTCTGGAGGGACTTATCCTCATAGCTGTGGCCGTTGACCGTGACGATGCCGTTCGTGTTCTCGTTGACGACGATGCCGTTGGGGTTCATGCAGAACGTGCGGACGTTGTCCTCGAACTTTTCCGTGCGATAGACGATCTTGCTCTCGTAGAGCTCGTCAGTCAGGTGGGAGAAGACAACGGCGGGGATCTCGACGCGCACGCCGATATCGACGCGGTTCGACTTCGTGGGGATCTTGAGCTCCTGGCACACGCCCTCCATCCACTTGCTGCCGACGCGGCCGACGGAGACGATGCACTTGTCGCAGGTGTAGTCCGTCTCGCCGACGGTGACACGGTAGCCTTCGCCCTCGCGGGCGATGGTGGTGACGGGAGAATCGAAGTAGAAGTCGACCTTGTCCTTGAGCAGGTCATAGAGGTTCGAGAGCACGACGAGGTTCACGTCCGTGCCGAGATGGCGGACGGAGGCGTCGAGCAGGTTGAGCTTATTCTGGATGCAGAGCTTTTTGAACTTCGTGCCGACGGTGGAGTAGAGCTTCGTGCCCTCGCCGCCGTAGGCCATGTTGATCTCGTCGACATAGTGCATGAGATCGAGCGCCTGCTTTTTGCCGATGTACTCGTGCAGCGTGCCGCCGAAGTCGTTGGTGATGTTGTATTTGCCGTCGGAAAATGCGCCCGCGCCGCCGAAACCGCTCATGATCGAGCAGCTCTTGCAGCGGATGCAGGACTTGACCTTGTCGCCGTCGATGGGGCAGTGGCGCTTTTCAAGGCTGTGACCGGCCTCGAACACGGCGACGCGCAGGTCACTGCGATCCTTTGTCAGCTCGTAGGCGGAGAAGATGCCGCCGGGACCGCCGCCAATGATGATGACGTTGTAATGCATGGAAGAAACCTCCGTTTGATCCGGATTTGCCGGAGGAGCATCCCACCGGCGCAAAAATACATACTATATTGTAATAAAATGGCGGATAAAGTCAAGAGAAGAAACGGAAAAAGGAGCGGAAACATTTCCGCTCCCTTTTGTCTGAGTCTACATATTCTTCTTGATGCTCTTGATGGCGTTTTTCTCAAGGCGCGAGACCTGCGCCTGCGAGATGCCGATCTCACTCGAGACCTCCATCTGTGTTTTGCCGTCGGAGTAGCGCAGGGCGAGGATCTGGCGCTCGCGCTCGCTCAGGCGCGCCATGGCCTCCTTGAGCGCGATCTGCTCGAGCCAGTCCTCGTCGGTGTTTTTGTTGTCGCGCACCTGATCCATGACGCACACAGCGTCGCCGCCGTCGGAGTAGATGGGCTCAAAGAGCGACACGGGGTCGCATACGGCGTCCATGGCGAAGACGACCTCCTCGCGCCGGATGCCGAGCTCGCGCGCGATCTGCTCGACCGTGGGCTCGCGCTGCTGCTCGCGCTGGAGCTTTTCACGCGCCTGTAAGACGCGGTAGGCCGTGTCGCGCATCGAGCGGCTGACGCGAATGGAGCTGTTGTCGCGCAGATACCGCCGGATCTCACCGATGATCATCGGCACGCCGTAGGTGGAAAAACGAACATTCTGCGAAGTGTCGAAGTTGTCGATGGCCTTTAGTAGCCCTACGCAGCCGACCTGAAAGAGGTCGTCTGCGTTTTCCCCTCGGCCGGAAAAGCGCTGGATGACCGACAGCACCAGCCGCAGATTGCCCTCGACGAGCTTTTCGCGCGCGGCTGCGTCGCCGTCCTTTGCGCGATGAAGCAGCGCGTCCGTCTCCGCGGCGGTCAGCGTCGGCAGCTTCGTCGTGTTCACGCCGCAGATCTCCACCTTGCCAAGCATAAAAAGAATCCCCGCCTCCCGTGCATAGTGCTTTCAGTATGTCCGCACGCGGCGGAAACATACGAAACGGGAGGCGGGGATATTTTTTATCGTTCGGCGCGCTTCGATGGACTTTGCGCCCTCAAACGGTTCTCACGCAAGAAGACCGATACAGAATGCAATGATCGCAGCGTTGAAGAAGTCGTTGAAGAGGCCGCCGACCATCGGGATGACGAAGTAGGCCGAGGGAGAGGGACCGTAGCGGCGAGAAACGGCCTGCATGTTGGCCATGGCGTTGGACGTGGCGCCCATGCCGAAGCCGATGAAGCCGGCGGTGATCATCGCGGCGTCGTAATCGCGGCCCATGACCGGGAAGACGACCAGCAGCGAGAAGACGACCATCAGCAGCACCTCGGCGGCGAGGGCGGCGATCATCGGCAGCGCCAGATCGACGAGCTGCCAGAGCTTGAGGCCCGAGAGCGCCATCGAGAGGAAGATCGCGAGGAACATGTTGCCCATCGTGCTGATCTCGGCGGCGGGGAACTCCATGATCTTGAAGTGGTCGATCACGTTGCGGATGACGACGGCCACGAGCATCGAACCAATGTAAATGGGGAAGCTGAAGCCGCAGAGGTTCGTGAGCAGAACGCTGACGACGTTGCCGACGCCGGCGCAGAACATCAGCAGCAGGAAACCGTAGACAAAGTTATTGGCGTGGGTGTTGTAATGCGTGTCGTCGACATCCTCTTCCACCGTCTGCTCTGCGAGCTCGTCGCGCAGGTGGTTCTTGACGATGAGCTTGCGGGCAATCGGGCCGCCGAGGAGCGAGCCGAAGATGAGGCCGAACGTCGCCGCCGCGACGGCGACCGTCGTGCCGCCGATGGCACCGGCCGCGTCAAGGTCAGGACCAATACCCGCCGCCGTGCCGGGGCCGCCAATCATCGCGATAGAGCCGCAGGCGAGACCGTAGAGCGGATCTTTGCCCATGAGCGCCATCACGCCGCTGCCGACGACATTCTGCAAAATGATCATCACAACGCTCAAAATAAGGAGCATGATGACGGATTTGCCGCTCTTGAGCAGCATCGGAATGCTGACGGTGAAGCCGACGGTCGTAAAGAAGAAGATCATAAAGACCGTTTGCAGCGTGTCGTCAAAGGTGATGACCGCCGTGCCCGTGGCATAGAGGATGGTGTTGAAGATCGCGAAGCACAGACCGCCGACCAGGGGAGCGGGGATGCAGAAGCGGCTGAACACGGGGATCTTCTTCGTAAGCACCAGGCCGAGGGCGTACATGGCGGCGCCAAGCGCGAGGGCATGGTACATATTGAGCTGGATCTCTGTCATGTGGGGGAACCTCCGTAGAAAAAATTTTCTCTCCGGCATAGCCCGGAGAGAAGTCGCGGGAAATGCGAGGGATAGGACTTCCTGTTCCGGAAATACAATGAAAGGGAACAGGAGGGGATGCGCATGAACTGCCGCTTTGCCGACTTCCGCTGCAAGGAGGTCATCAACATCTGCGACGGCTGCCGCCTGGGCTATGTGGGCGACGTGGAATGCAGGCTGCCGGACGGGCAGCTCACCGCACTCATCATTCCCGGGCCGTACCGCTTTTTCGGGCTGTTCGGCCGGGGAGAGGAATACTGCATCCCATGGGAGTGTATCAAGCAGATCGGGGACGATATCATTCTCATTGACAAGCCCTTTCCACGCCAGGAGATCCCGCGCAGAGAGCACCGCACGCGCCGCCGCTGGTACTGAAAAGGGCGGCGGACGAAAAGTCCCCCAATAGCAGACCTACCATATTATAAGGATTTTCGACATTTTTGCAAGCCTAAATTTTAGAAAGACATTATTAAAAAAGGAAAATGACAACTTCTGGGTGCAAAAGCGCGGGAAAACGACGCGGGAAAGGCGGCAAAAGGAAAAGAAAGCGGGAAAAACACAGGATTTTTCAAAAAGTGCTTGCAATTTTGAAAATAGCGGGGTATAATACCCGGGTATTCCGCATGGAGACCGGACTTCTTGTCTGTGCCATCAGGTTGGCAGGAGGGATGAAGGCTCCAGAGGTAAAAACTAAATTTGAAGGAGAAACTACAAGCAATGGCAAACGTCGTATCCATGAAAGCCCTGCTCGAAGCAGGCGTCCACTTCGGCCATCAGACCCGTCGCTGGAACCCCAAAATGGCTCCCTACATCTACACCGAGCGCAACGGCATCTACATCATCGACCTGCAGAAGACCGTCAAGAAGCTCGAGGAAGCCTACAACTTCGTCCGTTCCGTCTCTGAGAGCGGCCAGAACATTCTGTTCGTCGGCACGAAGAAGCAGGCGCAGGAGGCTATCAAGGAAGAGGCTTCCCGCTGCGGCGGCTACTATGTCAACGCTCGCTGGCTCGGCGGTATGATGACCAACTTCAAGACCATGCGCACCCGCGTGGACCGTCTCAACCAGCTCAAGACCATGCAGGCTGACGGCACGTTCGATATGCTTCCCAAGAAGGAAGTCATGAAGCACCTCGCCGAGATCGAGAAGCTCGAGAAGTACCTCGGCGGCGTGAAGGAAATGAAGAAGCTCCCCGGTGCGCTGTTTATCGTCGACACCCGCAAGGAGCGCAACGCCATCGCCGAGGCGCACAAGCTCGGCATCCCCGTCGTTGCCATCGCCGATACCAACTGCGATCCCGACGAGATCGACTACCCCATCCCCGGCAACGATGACGCCATCCGCGCCATCAAGCTCATCTCCTCCGTGATGGCCAACGCCATGATCGAGGGCAAGCAGGGCGAAGAGACCGAGGAGAAGGCCGAGGGCGAGGCTCAGGCCTGATTTTCCCAATCAAGCGAGAAAAGAACCTTACGGGGCGAGGCAAAGCCTCGCCCCGTCTCATTTTTACCACACTATTTTTCAGGAGGATATCAGAATGGCTATCACTGCTGCTGTTGTTAACGAGCTCCGCCAGGCCACCGGCTGCGGCCTGATGGACTGCAAGAAGGCCCTCATCGAGTGCGAGGGCGATATGGAAAAGGCCGTCATGTATCTGCGCGAAAAGGGCCTCGCCTCTCAGGCGAAGAAGGCCAGCCGCGTGGCTGCCGAGGGCATGGCTTACGCCACCGTCATCGACGGTGTCGGTGTTGTGGTCGAGGTCAACTGCGAGACCGACTTCGTCGCCAACGGCGAGCCGTTCAACAACTTTGTCAAGGGCGTGGCTGCTGTCGTCGCCAAGGAGAACCCCGCTGACGTCGACGCGCTCATGGGCTGCCCCTGGGTCACCGGCAACGGCACCGTCAAAGATGCGAAGGACGAGCTGTTCCTCGCCATCCGCGAGAACATGAGCATCCGTCGCTTCGCCCGCATCGCTGACGGCTTCTCCGTCCCCTATGTTCACATGAAGGGCAAGATCGGCGTTATCGTCAACCTGACCGTCGAGGGCTGCGACGCCACCGAGATCGGCAAGGACATCGCCATGCAGATCGCCGCGCTCAACCCCCGCTTCTGGGACAAGAGCCAGGTCACGCAGGACGTTCTGGACGAGGAGAAGGAAGTCATGCTCGGCCAGATGGCCAACGACCCGAAGATGGCGGGCAAGCCCGAGCAGGTCAAGGAAAAGATCGTCATGGGCAAGCTCAACAAGTTCTATGCCGAGAACTGCCTGCTCCAGCAGGCCTTCGTCAAGGACGGCGACGTCTCTGTCGAGCAGTATATGAACAACGCTGCCAAGGCGCTGGGCGGCAAGGTCAGCTTCAACACCGCCGTTCGCTTCGAGAAGGGCGAGGGCATCGAGAAGAAGCAGGAGAACTTTGCGGCTGAGATCGCTTCTATGGTCAACGGCAACAAGTAATTTCCAAATTACAAAATATGATGAAAAGAGGTTCGGCGAAGGCCGGACCTCTTTTTTGTTTCCGCGCGGCAGACAGAATTTTCTGCGAAATAAAAAATTTACAATTTCCTAAGGTGAATATTATTGTGCATATCTTGCATATTCATTTCGGCTGGTGTATAATAGGCCTTGCTAAGCAGCGGTGCAGTATCCTAGTCGGAGCTGCCGTTTCCTAAGAAGGGCCTAAAAATCCTTTAAAGGGCACAACTGTGAAGCCTTTGGTGCCTGCTTCTTACGCCCAGTTTGGGGTGGGTGCTGAAGGGAGGCGAAAGCGAAAGCTGCGCCTGCGGACTCCGGGCGACCCCTAATGGCATGGGGGAACCGACCCTGTTTCTGCGGAGACTCGTTGCTGTGCCGGAGCGGACTCCCGGTTTCGGGTATCGACTTCGGTACGGGACGGGATATGAACCTGCATTGCGGTGCTACCCGGCCTTTGTGCCGCGAACGCTGTGTGCAGCGTAGCCTGCCTTGCGTGGGGAATTCGGATAGGAGAACAACGTACAGACTCCGGCCAAGAGCGAAGTACGATCGCTCCTTGAAATTTTTCCTGCAAAAGAGGATAAGAAACGGCGTGACTCCGGGGTGGAAATCACCTAGGCTGTCGCAAGGGCAGCGAAAGGGTTACAGTGCGGACTAAGTGGCAATCGGGTACCTCGTCTGGTGACAACGGGGTGCAGCGCCTAAGGGGGAACCGCCTCCATCGGCAACGAGAGGTGCGCTGCGGGGAAAGCCAACCCGACCTATGCCGCAGGATTACCTTTTGCTGTTGCCGCTGATTAGCATGATTATGAAATAACTGTGGAGAAGAAAGTTTTGGAAAACGAAGAAGACCGAAAGCAGAAGAAAACGGAAAAGACGCCCAGCCACGCGCGCTGGGTCATCCGTGTGTTTTTGATCGCTGTGGCGCTTTCCGCCGCGATGAGCCTGTGCTCGGGCGCGCTGCTTGAGGATGCGGGGTATGTGGTGGCAACACTGATCCTGTTGCTGTTCATCGCGCTGGGCATCATGTTCGACATCATCGGCGTCGCCGTGACGGCGGCGAATCCCAAGCCGTTCAATTCGATGGCCGCGCACCGTGTCAAGGGCGCGAAGGAGGCGCTGTACCTCATCCGCAACGCGGAAAAGGTCGCCTCGTTCTGCAACGATGTGGTCGGTGACATCTGCGGCATCGTCAGCGGCTCGACCGCGACGGTCATCGTCGTGCTGCTGCAAAACAGCTTCGGCTGGCGCAGCATCGTCGTATCCACCGTGGTCACGGCGCTCATTTCCGGATTGACGATCGGCGGCAAGGCCATCGGCAAAAAGATCGCCATGAAAAAGAGCAAGGATGTCATTTACCTGACGGCGAAGGTGCTGTCGGTGCTGCATCTTGTCAGATAAAGAAGGAAACCGTATTGATTCTTGAAACCATCCATGATCCCCGGGACATCAAGGCCCTGAACGACTCGCAAACGCAGCTTTTATGTACGGAGCTGCGTGAATTTTTGCTGAAAAACGTGTCGAAAACGGGCGGGCATCTGGCCTCGAACCTCGGCGCGGTCGAGCTGACGGTGGCCATCCACCGCGTGTTCGACACGTCGCGAGACCGGCTGGTGTTCGACGTGGGGCATCAGTGCTACACCCATAAAATTTTGACCGGCCGGCGTGAGCAGTTTTCGTCTCTGCGCCAGTACGGCGGCCTCTCGGGCTTTCCCAAGCCGCGCGAGAGCGGGCATGACGCCTTTATCGCGGGACATGCCTCCAACTCCGTCTCCGTCGCGCTCGGCATGGCGCGGGCGCGGACGCTGCAGCATCAGGATTATTCCGTACTGGCGCTGATAGGCGACGGCGCGCTCTCCGGCGGCCTCGCCTATGAGGGACTCAACAATGCGGGGTCGTCCGGCGAGCCGCTCATCGTGATTCTGAACGACAACGGCATGTCGATCGACGGCAATGTCGGCGCGGTGAGCGAGCATCTGGGACTTTTGCGCTCGAAGCCTGCGTACTATGAATTCAAAAAAGCCTATCGCGACCTGCTCGACCGCAATGCGGTCGGCCGCGCGGTGTATGATTTTAACCATCATCTGAAAACGAATGTCAAAAAGGCGCTGCTGCCGAATTCAACGATGTTCGAGGACATGGGCTTTACCTACCTCGGTCCTGTGAACGGGCACGATGTGGGGCAGCTCACGAACACGCTCAAATGGGCGAAGGACCTGAAGTGTCCGGTGCTCGTGCATGTGCACACGAAAAAGGGCAAGGGCTACCCGCCCGCCGAGCGCGAGCCGGAGCGCTATCACGGTGTCGGCAAATTCGACCCGCGGATGGGCGTGCCGCGCGAGCATAAGCGAGATTTTTCCGCGGTGTTCGGCGACGAACTCTGTAAGCTCGCAAAAAATGACGAAACGATCTGCGCTATCACCGCCGCAATGCGCGACGGTACGGGCCTGCACGATTTTTCCGAGCAGTATCCCGCGCGCTTTTTTGACGTCGGCATCGCCGAGGGACATGCCGTGGCGATGGCCGCGGGCATGGCCAAGCAGGGGCTCACGCCGGTCGTGGCGATCTATTCGAGCTTTTTGCAGCGCGCCTACGACCAGCTCATCCACGACACGGCGCTCTCCGACCTGCATGTTGTCTTCGCGGTCGACCGCGCGGGCATGGTCGGCGCGGACGGAGAGACGCATCACGGCATTTTCGATGCAACATTCCTCTCGGAAATTCCGAATATGACGGTGCTGTGTCCGTCGAACTTTGCAGAGCTGCGCACGATGCTTGACCGTGCGGTGAACGAGATCAAAGGCCCCGTCGCCATCCGCTATCCGCGCGGCGGCGAGGGAAATTATAAAGAAAACAGCGGGCGGCAGAATCTTGTCGTGCTGCGCGAGGGAGAGGACATCACCCTCTGCGCCTACGGCACGATGATCAACAATGTGCTTGGCGCGGCGGAGATTCTGCACAAGCAGGGCATTGAGGCGCGCGTTGTGAAGATCAACGCCATCTCGCCGCTCTATGACCGCGACATGCGCGAGGTCATCGGCAAAACCAAGGCGATGCTGGTCGCCGAGGAGTGCGCGGGTGTCGGCTGCATGGGTCAGCGTATGGCGGCCATTCTGGGCTGGAACAAAATTTCACCCGAGCGGCTGGAGCTGTGCAACCTCGGCAAGGCGTTTCCCGCGCAGGGAACAGTGGAGGAGCTGTACCGCGAGTTCGGACTGAACGCGGAGTCGCTGGCAAAAAAGGCTGCGGAGGTGCTGCGATGAGCAATAAAACAAGACTGGACGTGCTGCTCGTTGAACGCGGGCTGGAACAGACCCGCCAGCGCGCGCAGGCGATGATCATGAGCGGGCTCGTCTTTGTGGACGGGCAGCGCGTGGATAAGGCGGGCACCGCCGTGCCGAACGACGCGCAGATCGAGGTGCGCGGCAACACGCTCCGATATGTGAGCCGCGGCGGCCTCAAGCTCGAAAAGGCGATGACGACATTCGGCCTCAAGCTGGACGGCTGCGTCTGCGCCGATATCGGCGCTTCGACCGGCGGCTTTACCGACTGTATGCTGCAAAACGGCGCGAAAAAGGTCTACGCTGTTGACGTCGGCTACGGCCAGCTTGACTGGAAGCTGCGCTCCGACGAGCGCGTTGTGTGCATGGAGCGCACGAACGCGCGCTATCTCGACCGCGACCAGATTCCTGACGAGCTGGATTTTGCCAGCATCGACGTGTCGTTTATTTCGCTGAAATTGATCCTGCCTGCGGTGCACCGCGTCTTAAAAGAGGGCGGACATGTCGCCTGCCTCATCAAGCCCCAGTTTGAGGCGGGACGCGAAAAGGTGGGGAAAAAGGGCGTTGTCCGCGACCCGGACGTACACCTTGAGGTGCTGGAAAACTTCCTGACACATGCAAAGGATTCTGGCTTTACAGTGCTTGATATCACATTCTCTCCTATTCGCGGACCCGAGGGAAACATCGAATACCTCGGGTATCTCGAAAGCGGCGATTGGGTGGAGAAGACGTTTGACCTCCAGAGTCTTGTGGAGCAGTCACACGCGGCGCTCGACCACGGGAAGGAGGGCGCGGGATGCTGAGAAAAGTCATCTTATGCCCGAATCCCTACCGCGACGCGCAGCTTCGCGTCGCGAAGGAGGCCAAGCGCGTGCTCGACGAGGTTGGCTGCCCGAATGTCGTGTGCCTGCCGTTTCGCAATCAGGAGCCGCCGGAGGGCTACGGGCTCAACATTGAGCCGCTTCAGCAGGAGATCCGCGGTGCGGACATGATCATCGCGTTTGGCGGCGACGGTACGATCCTGCACCTTTCCAAAACCGCCGCGCACCGCGACATTCCGGTGCTGGGCGTCAACCTCGGCAGCCTTGGCTTTATGGCCGAGCTTGAGAGCAAGGAGCTCTCGCAGCTGCGCGACCTGTGCGATGGGAAGTATGAGATCGAGAGCCACATGATGCTCGATGTGAGCGTCCAGCGCGACGGGCGGGTCATTTACTCGAACCTTGCGCTCAATGAGGCGCTCATCGCGCGCGGCAACATCTCACGTGTGATCCGGCTGCAGATTTTCACCGAGCAGGGAAAGCTCGTGGACGTGGCGGGCGACGGCGTCATCGTCGCGAGCCCGACAGGCTCGACGGCTTACTCGCTCTCGGCGGGCGGCCCTGTGGTCGAGCCGACGGCGCGGAACTTCATTGTTTCGCCCATCTGCGCGCACAGCGTGCACGCCAACGCCTACGTGCTCTCGCCCGAGCGGGTCATCACCGTGCAGACGGAAAAAAACAGCTACAAGCCCGTCCTTTTGAGCGTGGACGGCGGGCGCGCATTCTCACTGCGCAGCGGCGACAGTATTGAAGTGCGCCGCTCGAAATTCGACACCAAGCTCGTTCGACTGAGCAAACGCAGTTTCTGCGAGATCTTACAAAAGAAAATGTTGATGGGAGGAACCAGCAATGAAGAATGAAAGACAGGAAAAGATCCTTGCGATCATTGCCGCTTCGGCGATCGAAACGCAGGAGCAGTTGATCGACAGCCTGCGCAAGGAGGGGATCTCCTGCACGCAGGCGACCATCTCCCGCGATATCAAGCAGCTCCACTTAATTAAGGAGCCGACCGGCAACGGCACCTACCGCTACGCCGTTTCGACGCAGAAGATGCGCCTGAATCTGGCTGACCGCCTGCAGACCATCCTGCGCGAGAGCATCGTTTCGGTCGACTGCGCGCAGAATCTGGTGCTCATCAAGACGATGGCGGGCCTCGGCCCGGCGGCCGGCGCGGCGTTCGACGGGATGGATATCTCCGCCAAGGTCGGCACTGTCGCGGGTGACGACACGGTGCTGATCGTGATGCGCGAAAACGAGTCCGCCGCCGAGCTCTGCTCGGAGATCGAGGACATGCAGAGACAGCGCCAGACCAAGTAAGAACAAAATTTTGCAGGAGAATGAGCGATGCTTGAGCTTTTGCACATTGAAAATATCGCCATCATTGAGCGGGCGGACATTCTGTTCGGCCGCGGGTTCAACGCGCTCACCGGCGAGACCGGCGCGGGCAAATCCATTGTGATCGACGCGCTCGGCGCGGTGCTTGGCCAGCGCACGTCGCGCGAGCTTATCCGCACGGGTGCGGAGAAGGCGTTTGTCAGCGCGACGTTCAGCGCGGTCCCGGCAGATTTGCCGGGGCTCGCCGAAAACGGCTTTACGCCGGAGGAGGACGGAACGCTTTTATTGCAGCGCGAGCTGTACGGTGACGGCAAAAACGTCTGCCGCGTGGGCGGACGGCCGGTGACGGTCGCGCAGCTCAAGCGTATCGGCGCGAGCTTGCTCAATATCCACGGCCAGCACGACGGACAGCAGTTACTCGACGAAGAGCAGCACCTTGTCTACCTCGACCGCTTTGGCCGCGTGGAAAATGAGCTGGCAGCGTACTGTACGCGCTATGACGTGATGAAAGAGACGCGCCGCGCGATCGACGCGCTCAAGATGGACGAGGCCGAAAAAGCGCGCCGTGTCGACATGCTGCGCCATCAGATCGGCGAGCTCGAGCGCGCGGACTTGCAGGAGGGGGAGGAGGAGACGCTCCTTGCCCGCCGCAACATCCTGCGAAACGGCGAGAAGTTCATTTCCGCCATCTCCGAGGCGGACGCCTGCCTGAACGGTGGGGACGAGGGCCTTGGCGCGGTGTCCGCTATCAAGGAGGCGGAGGATGCGCTGCGTTCGCTCCGCAGCCTCGGCGATGAATTCATCACGCTCTCGGACCGCTTGGAAGCGCTGCGCTGTGAAGCGTATGACCTTGCCGAAACGATCCGCGATAAGAAGGATGAATACGACTTTTCTCCGCAGGAGCTCGACGCCGTGGAGTCGCGCTGCGACCAGCTTTACCGGCTGAAAAAGAAGTACGGCTCAAGCGTCGAGGAGATGCTTGCATATCTTGAAAAATCGCGTGAGGAATTGGACCGAATCGAGTATGCAGACGACCGTGCGCAGCAGCTCGAGCAGACGCTCAAAAAGCAGGAAAAGGCTGCGCGCGAAGCGGCGCAGGCCCTCTCTGACCGCCGTCACGCGGCGGCAAAGGAGCTTGAGGAGCGTATTTCCCGGGAACTGCGCGAGCTCGATATGCCGAAGCTCCGCTTTGCCATCGACTTTCAGGAAAAGGACATGGGCGAGGACGGTGTGGACGCCGTGGCGTTTTTGATGTCCGCCAATGTGGGCGAGGCGCTGCGCCCCATCCAGAAGATCGCGTCCGGCGGCGAGCTGTCGCGCATCATGCTGGCGCTCAAAAACGTGCTGGCCGAGCAGGACAGTGTGATGACGATGGTGTTCGACGAGGTCGACACCGGCGTTTCGGGCAGGGCTGCCCAGCGCGTGGCGGAAAAGCTCGCCAAGCTCTCGCGCACACGGCAAGTGCTGTGCGTGACGCATCTGCCGCAGCTCGCGGCGATGGCCGACACGCACTTCGGCGTGGAAAAGGGCGAGGAAAACGGCCGCACGCTCACAAAGGTCGTCGCGCTCGACCGCGCGGCGCGCCGCGGCGAGATCGCCCGCCTAAGCGGGGGAGACCACCCGAGCGAGACGATGCTCTTAGGGGCGGAGGAACTGCTCTGCGCGGCAGAGAACTTTAAAAATCAACTGCTGTAAAGCAAAATCACATGGCAGAGAAAAGCGCCGCGATGCGGCGCTTTTTCGAAGAAAGGAACATCAGATGAACGAATTTGCTGAGCGCATCGAGCGGGATTTTCCGGTGCGGCGCAAGGAAAAAGAAAAAGTGGACTTCCGCACCTGGCTTGTCTACACACTCAAGGAGCTCGGCTATTCGCCAAAGCTCGAGAGCGGGACGTCGGCGCTCTCGGCGGGCGGCAATGTGACGAATGTGGTCGTCGGCGACATCGAGAAGGCAAAGATCGTTCTCGCGGCGCACTACGACACCGGCGTGCGCGAGGTCCTGCCGCCGCTCATTTGCCCGACGCGACCGGCGACGTACATGCTCTACGAGGCGCTGATGCCGCTGCTGGCGCTGGCGGTGAGCTTCCTTATTTCGTTCGGCGTGACGTTCACGCTCAACATGCCGAATATGACGCTGCCGCTCTTTTTGTTGCTGCTGGTCGTGACGCTCTTTTACCCCAAATATGGCAAGAGTGAGACGAACAACAAAAATGCCAACACCTCCGGCGTCGTTGCACTGCTGGAGGTCGCAAAGGCGCTGACGCCGCGCTACCGCGGCGAGGTGTGCTTTTTGTTCCTCGACGGCGGCACGCAGGGGGGCAAGGGCGCCAAGCGCCTGATCCACGCGCACCCCGAGCTCAAAAAGAAGAGCGTCGTCGTGCTCGACTGCGTGGGTGAGGGCGATGAGCTGCTGATCCTGCCGGGCAAGGCGAGCCGCTGGAACGACAAGCTGCTCGACGCGATCCTTGAGCAGTTCAGCAACAGCGAGAAGAAGACCTGCTTTTTGAAGACCGACGGACTTGTTCACTATCCCTCGGACAACCGCGCGTTCATGGGCGGCACGGTCATCTGTGCGTGCAAAAAGGTCAAGGGCTTTGGCCGCTGTATCCTGCCGCGGAAAGCGACGGGGATCGACGAGGAGAACCTGTCGCTCCTGTGCGACGGGCTGTGCAAGCTCGTGATGTATTACAATCCGCAGAATACTTGATACTTGACAAGACCGATTCTTTACGTTACAATATCCGCGTTTACGGTGATGAAGCGGAGAAGTAAGCAGCGATTTCCTGCGCAGAGAGCCTTCGGCCGGTGCAAGAAGGAGAGGAAACGTGCCGAAATACACCGCGGAGCCGGCGCCCGAACGAAAGTTTTCCAGTAGGCGCGCCCCGGGAGCGCCCGTTATCGCGCGGGAGTGTGTCGGCACTCCGTGAGGCCGTTTTTGCGAGAAAACGGCGAACCAGAGGGTGGTACCGCGAATTTGTTCGCCCTCTGTCCAAACGGACAGAGGGCGTTTTTTGCTATCCGAAAGCGTCTCAAAATGTCCGAAATGAAGTAAAATAGAAATACAGGAGGAATCAACAAATGGGAATTTATGAAGAGCTCAAAGCGCGCGGCCTGATCGCGCAGGTGACGGACGAGGAGCAGATCCGCGACCTCGTCAACAACGGCAAGGCGACGTTCTACATCGGCTTTGACTGCACGGCGGATAGCCTGCACGTCGGCCACTTCATGGCGCTGTGCCTGATGAAAAGACTCCAGATGGCGGGCAACAAGCCCATCGCCCTGATCGGCGGCGGCACGACCATGATTGGAGACCCCTCGGGTCGCAACGATATGCGCAAGATGCTCACCAAGGCCGACATCGACCACAATGCCGAATGTTTCAAGCGCCAGATGGAGCGCTTCATCGACTTCGGCGAGGGCAAGGCCATGATGCTCAACAATGCCGACTGGCTGATGAAGCTCAACTACATCGAGCTGCTGCGCGAGGTGGGCGCGTGCTTCTCTGTGAACAACATGCTGCGCGCCAAGTGCTATGAGCAGCGCATGGAAAAGGGCCTTTCGTTCCTGGAATTCAACTACATGATCATGCAGTCCTACGACTTCTACCACATGTTCCAGGAGTACGGCTGCAACATGCAGTTCGGCGGCGACGACCAGTGGTCCAACATGCTCGGCGGCACGGAGCTCATTCGCCGCAAGCTCGGCAAGGACGCGCAGGCGATGACGATCACGCTGCTCCTCAATTCCGAGGGCAAGAAGATGGGTAAGACCGCGAGCGGCGCGGTGTGGCTCGACCCGAACAAGACCACGCCCTACGACTTCTACCAGTACTGGCGCAACGTGGGCGATCAGGATGTTTTGAAGTGCATCCGTATGCTCACATTCCTGCCGCTCGAGCAGATCGACGAGATGGATAAGTGGGAGGGCAGCCAGCTCAACCGCGCGAAGGAGATCCTCGCCTACGAGCTCACCGCACTCGTCCACGGGGAAGAGGAGGCCAAGAAGGCGGAGGAGTCTGCCAAGGCGCTCTTCGGCGCGGGCGGCAATAACGCCAACATGCCGACGAGCACGCTGACGGATGCCGACTTTGAAAACGGCAACATCAATGTCCTTTCGATGCTGGTCGCGACCGGCCTGTGCCCGTCCCGCGGTGAGGCGCGCCGTTTGGTCCAGCAGGGCGGCGTGACGATCGACGATGTGAAGGTCGCCTCTATCGACGAGAGTCTTGCGCGCGAACGCTTCGAGGGCGAGGGCGTCATCGTCCGCAAGGGTAAGAAGGTCTTCCACCGCGTGAAGGCGTAAGCAAGGCAGATTACAAAACGTAAACGAAAAAGTGAAACAGGGCTCTGTGCGTTTTCAGCGCAGAGTCCTGCTTTTTTTGACTGAATACACAAGGTGGAAAACGGCGAAATGAATACGACGAATATTTGCTGAATATCGCGATGAATATTATGCGGATACAAAGTGAATATACGATGAATGTTGCACAAACGAGAGATAAGATCAGCCTATACTGCGGGACGGAACGGTTCCAGTGCATGCGAGAGCTGTTCCAAATGACGCTCAGACATGCGGCACAGCGGCAGCCGCAATTCGCCGCTGCACAGGCCCAAGAGCTCCATGGTGGCCTTGACGGGGATGGGGTTGACCTCGCAAAACAGCGCACGGATCAGCTCGTGCAGCTTGAGCTGGAGCGCACCTGCCTCTAAGAAACGGTTTTTCAGGCAGAGCTGTGTCAGCTCGTGCATTTCACGCGGGACGACATTCGCGGCGACGGAGATGACGCCCTTGCCGCCGAGCGCCATGATGGCGGCAGTAGAGCCGTCGTTACCGCTCCAGACGGTGAAGTCCGGCGGGCAGAGGTTGAGGGTGTCCTGAATGAGGTCGAAGTCGTCGCTCGCCTCCTTGACACCGGCAATGTTCGGATGCTTGGCAAGCGCTTGATAGGTCTGCGCCGTGCAGCCGACGCCTGTGCGGGAGGGAACGTTGTAGAGGATGACCGGAATGTCGACCGCGTCCGCAATGGCGGAGAAATGCTGCACAAGACCGCTCTGCGAGGCCTTGTTGTAGTACGGCGTGACGGTGAGCAGCGCGTCGACGCCCGCACTCTGCGCGGCCCTGGAGAGCGCGATAGAGGACGCGGTGCTGTTCGTGCCGCTGCCCGCAATGACGGGCACACGGCGGTCGACGGTGCGCACGCAGCGCTCGATGAGCGCCATGCGCTCGTCGTAGCTCAGCGTCGCAGCTTCGCCGGTCGTGCCACAGACGACGATGGCGTCGGTGCCGCCTTGGATCTGACGCTCAATGAGACGGTCGAAGGCTTCGAGATCGACACCGTCGCCGCAAAACGGTGTGACGATAGCGACGGCGCTGCCGGTAAACACACAGGGTTTCATAAAGGACTCCTTTCCATGACGCTTGACCGCCAAAACGGTAAGGGGGGCGGCGGCCAAAAAGAGATACAGTTTTGCTTGAAAGCAGAGGGAAACTGTCGTATAATGTAAAATACGATTCATATGGATATGTTCAGCCGGGCGCAGAGCGATCGCTTCTGCAAAACTGGCTGTGGAGGATACTATGAAAAAATGGTGCAGAACGTTCCTGCTTTCCTGCCTGCTGTGCCTTTCACTGTGCACGCTCGCGCGGGCGGCGGACGGGGAAACGCTCCGCGTGGGGCTCAAGTACGGCTCGGACGCGATGAGCGCGGCGAACCTTCAGAATTATTCGGCCTTCGGCGGCTACGCGCTGGGGTATTTTGACGCGGACGGCAGCTTTGAAGAGCTGGGCGCACTGCCGCAGTTGTATGAAAAGATCACGGTGATGACGGACACGACCTATCACGTGCAGCTTTCCGGCACGTTTTACGATTACGACGACGCGTCGCGCACAGCGGCGCAGTACAGCGGCGGCTTCGCTGCCTACGAGGATGGCGCGTTCTATGCGCGCGCTGGCAGCTACACGAGCCTGAGCGCGGCACGGTCCGCGGCAGCCCAATACGGCGGCACGGCAGTCGGCGGCAGCGGCACGGGTGTGACGGTCATTGTGACAGGATCGGATACGATCCTCTTTGAATTCGACTGCGGTGGGAGCGAAAACCTCGGCATTCTGCCGATCGAGACGCGTGAAAAGACGGTCACGTGGTTCCGCGGCTACCGCTACTACGGCGGCTTTGAGTACCAGCGCGTGAGCGGCGGGAACATCAATGTCATCAACGTGGTGGATCTCGAGGACTATGTCAAATGCGTCATTCCCTGGGAAATGAGCAAGGACTGGCCGGTCGAGGCGCTCAAGGCGCAGGCGGTCTGTGCGCGCACCTACGCGGTTTGTCAGACGAAGCATCGCGCGCAGGGCTTTGACATCTGCGCAACGACGCACTGTCAGGTCTATCAGGGCACGGCGGCGAGCGGTGCGAATTCCGATGCTGCGGTCGACCAGACGGCGGGGGAGTTCCTCTACTACAGCGGAAGACTCGTGCAGGAGGCTGTGTATTATTCAAGCAACGGCGGCGCGAGCGAGGACAGCCTGAACGTCTGGGGCAATGACGTCGGCTATCTCAAGGGCAAGATCGACCCCTATGAGGGCAAGATCGCCTCGATCATCCCACAGTACAACTGGTCGACGACGTTTACCGCGTCGGAACTCACAACGCTTCTCAACAACCGCGGCTATGGCATCGGTACGGTGAAAAACGCCTATGTCTCGGCCTATACCGATATGGGCAATGTCTATTCCATCACCTTTACCGGCACAAGCGGCAGCAAGACCATCGTGCGCGAAGCCTGCCGGTCGCTGCTGAATCTGCGCAGCCAGCGCTTTACGATCGGCGGCGGCGGGAGCGAGAACGCTTACAGCGTGAATGACACGGGCGAGAGCGTCGCTCTGAGCGCGGCCAGTGCAGTCGATAGCAGCGGAAAGAGATCGGCGCTGTCCGGCAACGTGTACGTCATCACGTCGAGCGGCACATCGCAGCTTGAGCAGCGGACGACGACATCGTCCGGCAGCGGCAGCTTTGTGATCTCCGGCAGCGGTTACGGACATAATGTCGGCATGAGCCAGTGGGGCGCGTACTCGATGGCGAACCTCGGCTATTCCTGCCGCGATATTCTGCAGTTTTACTATACGGATGTCAGCATCCGATGAGGGAAGAGAAACAACATGAAGACAAAAGATTTTGATTATTACCTGCCCGAGGAGCTGATCGCGCAGACGCCGCTCGAAAAGCGCGACGAATCGCGCCTGATGTGCCTTGACAAGGAGACGGGTGAGCTCTCACACCACCATTTTTATGAGCTGCCGGACTTTTTGAACCCCGGCGACTGCCTGATCTTGAACAATTCCCGCGTGCTGCCGGCGCGCCTTTTGGGCCAGCGCCTACCGGGCGGCGGCGCGTGCGAGGTGCTTCTGCTCATCGACCGCGGCGACAAAACATGGGAGTGCATCGTGCGGCCGGGCAAGCACCTGCGCAAGGGCGCAAAGATGCAGTTCGGCAACGGCGAGCTCAAAGCGGAGGTCGTGGACGTGTTACCTGACGGCAACCGCATGGTGAAATTCGACTTTGAGGGTATTTTCCTCGAGGTGCTCGAACACCTTGGCAAGATGCCGCTGCCGCCTTACATCAAGGAGGAATTGCAGGATCAGGAGCGCTACCAGACCGTCTATTCCAAGGTCAACGGCAGCGCCGCCGCGCCGACGGCGGGGCTGCACTTCACGCCGGAGCTGCTGGAAAAAATTCAGGCAAAGGGCGTGAACATCGGCTATGTGACGCTGCATGTCGGCCTCGGTACGTTCCGTCCTGTCAAGGAGGACGACATCGAGCAGCACGATATGCACAGCGAATACTGCGTTATCCCGCCTGAGACGGCGACGCTCATCAACGAGACGAAGGCACGCGGCGGACGCGTGATCTGCGTCGGTACAACGTCGTGCCGCACGCTCGAGAGCTGGGCACAGGAGGACGGACACATGGAGCCGTCAGCAGGCTGGACGAGCATCTACATCTACCCGGGCTACCGCTTCAAGGTGATGGATGCACTCGTGACGAATTTCCACCTGCCGCAGTCCACGCTCATCATGCTGGTCTCGGCGCTCGCGGGCCGCGAGCACGTACTGCATGCCTATGAAGAGGCGGTAAAAGAACGTTATAGATTTTTTAGTTTTGGCGACGCTATGTTCGTTTCCTGAAACGGAGGAAGACTATGTTCAAAGTGATTAAATACGAGGGCAAGGCTCGGCGCGGTAAGTTCAAATGCGCGCACGGCGGGGAAGTGCAGACGCCGGTTTTTATGAACGTCGGCACGCAGGCGGCCATTAAGGGCGGCGTGAGCGCGCTGGACTTAAAAGACCTCGGCTGTCAGATCGAGCTTTCCAACACGTACCACCTGCATCTGCGCCCCGGCGACGATGTGGTGCGCCAAATGGGCGGCCTCCACAAGTTTATGCACTGGGACGGCCCTATCCTGACCGACAGCGGCGGGTTTCAAGTATTTTCCCTTGCGGGCCTGCGCAAAATCAAAGAAGAGGGAGTGACATTCGCCTCGCACCTCGACGGCCGGCGCATCTTCATGGGGCCGGAGGAGAGCATGCGCATTCAGTCGAATCTCGGCAGCGACATTGCGATGGCCTTCGACGAGTGCGTGGAAAACCCGGCACGCTACGAGTACGCAAAGGCATCCTGTGAGCGCACGCTGCGCTGGCTGGAGCGCTGCAAGATCGAGCATGACAAGCTGAATACCTTGTCAGATACGGTCAACCCGCAGCAGATGTTATTTGGCATCAATCAGGGTGCGACGTTCGAAGATCTTCGCATCTGGCACATGAAAGAGATCGCGAAGCTTGACTGCGACGGCTACGCCATCGGCGGCCTCGCGGTCGGCGAGCCGACGCAGACGATGTACGACATCATCGACGCGGTCGAGCCCTATATGCCGCAGGATAAGCCGCGCTATCTCATGGGCGTCGGTACGCCGTCGAACATCATCGAGGGCGTGGCGCGCGGCGTGGACTTTTTTGACTGTGTGATGCCGGCGCGCAACGCACGCCACGGCAAGCTCTTCACGTGGAGCGGCTCGATCAACCTCAAAAACGAGAAGTACAAGCTCGACGAGCGGCCGATCGACGAGCAGTGCGACTGCCCGACGTGCCGGAATTTCTCGCGTGCGTACCTGCGCCACCTCTTTAAGGCGGAGGAGATCCTGGCCCTGCGCCTTGCGGTAATGCACAATCTGTATTTCTACAACAAGCTGACGCAGCGCATCCGCGACGCGCTCGACGCGGGAGAGTTTGCGGCTTTCCGAGCGGAGTACAGCACGAAGCTGTCGGAAAGAGTTTGATTCTTTGGATAAACCCCTTGCACAATAGTGAAATATCCGTTATAATATCAATATCTTTTGTTTTGGAAAGGAACTTGTACTATGGATAGCATTATCTTGCTGGTTGCGATGATCGCGGTGTTCTACTTCCTGATCATCCGCCCGGAAAACAAGCGCAAAAAGCAGGCAGAAAACATGCGCAACAGCCTCAAAAAGGGCGAGCGCATCACCACCATCGGCGGTCTGGTCGGCCGCATCGTTCAGGTGAACGATGCGACGGTCGTGTTCGAGACCTCTGAGGACCGCGTCCGCATCGAGGTCGCCAAGTGGGGCATCCAGTCTGCGGAGTCGATGGAGCAGGCGGCTGCGCCCAAGGCCAAGAAGGCTGACAAGGCGGAGAAGAAGGCTGAGGAAAAGCCTCAGACCGAGGAAGAGGCCAAGACTGTGGCCCTGCCGATTGAGGACAAGGCGGAAAAGACTGAAAAGTCCGAGGATAAGCCCTCTTATGATCCTGAGATCAAGTAAGATCGACAACTGCATAGCATAAACAAACCTCCCCTGACATACGCTCATGTAGGCGAATGCAGGGGAGGTTTTTGCGTGGAAAAGACGGTGAACACCGCGTGGTACGCGAAAAAATGCGCGCTGGGTACGCTTGTGTGCTGCGGCACGGAGCTGGTGCTTTTGATGCTGGCATCGGCGCTGATACTGCGCGGTGCGATCAGCGAGGAGATGGCGAACGGCGCGGTGCTGGTCTGCGCGGCGGTCGCGGTGTTTTTGGGCTGCATGATCGGAGCGAGGAAGACGAGCAAGCGTGCGATGATGACGGCGGGCTGCGCGGCGAGCGCGTGGGTCACGATGCAGGTGATCGGCTTTTTTGTTTATGATGGGTTGACGCCGGAGCGGTCGCTCGAGCTGGCGGCGGCGATGGCGGTCGGCGCGGTGGTGCCGCTCTTACTACAAAGAAACGGGAAAAAGGGGAGAGGCGCCAAGGCGCGCGCTCGCCGCAAGCGCAGGTGAACATAAAGCAATAGGCGTATTCACACGTTTTTGATCGGCGGTGGAGGAAATGCGGCGCGAAAAGCTGTAACAACTTGCACAAATGGAGCAAGAGCGACGGGAAAATATGACTTTTTCTGACTTGGGTGGTGAAGCGGAGAACTGCTTCCAGATATGGGGAACGGGTACGAAAACCACCCCATATCTTGGTAAAATGACGCCGCTTTCTCAATTTGTTTCAATAGTTTACATAATACACTTTACATAATATTTTGACATAATTAACAAAAATGGGAAAAGTTGGCAATTCCGCTTGCGAAAAGAGTGCAAACGGCCTATATTTATAGGTGCGTTCTATCGTTTTGCTCCGTGGGCAGAATGCCGCTTCCCTTCACGAGGGGTGACATACTTGCTGAGTCGAACGAACAGAAGAGACCGCCGCGGCGCTCTGCCGCAGCGCGTGCCTGTGCCGATGCTGGTGTTATCGGCGTTTATTGTGTTGGGTGTGATCCTTGGGTACGTGTTTGCGCTCCGGTCGCTGCAGAGCGCGGGCGGCGAGCTGAAACAGTATTTCGACGCGTTTTTATCGGGCGGCGTGAACAGGCCGTTTTCGGCAAGGGCGCTGGGCGAAACACTGTTGTGCTATTTCCGCGCGCCGGGTATCGTGTTTTTGCTGGGCTTTGCGTCCATCGGCATTGTGGCGGTACCGCTCGTGTGTGCGTGCCAGGGGTTTCTTCTATCGTACTCGCTGTTCTGCTTTGCGCTCTCGCTCGGGCGGGGGAGCTTTCCGTTGCTGCTGGCGCTGTTCGGCATCCGGTTTCTGGCGGTGCTGCCGTGCACGCTGCTGCTCGGGAACGCGTCGCTTGACAAGTCCCGCGTGCTGCTGTCGCTTTCGCTTGGCGGCGGGGGACGGGGGCGCGCAGTCAGCTACGGGAGCGCGTACTGGTACCGCTTTGGCATTTGTTGTGTGTGTTTATTGTTTGCCGCTCTGCTGGAGCTGTGGCTCGTGCCGCAGTTTTTGCTGCTGGCGGCATCTTGAGCTGTTTTTTAGGAAGGAGGGGTGTGACCATGGCCGACCTTTTGGCGCAATACGAAGAATATCTGGCCGCGGAAAAGCACGCCTCCCAGAATACGCTCAGCTCCTATATGCGCGATCTGCACCAGTTCGCCGTGTATTTGGACGAGTTCCACCCCATGCCGCTGTCGCAGGTGACGCAGGAGGTCATCAGCGGCTATGTCGCCTGGATGGGCGGCAAGGGCAAGTCTGCCGCGACGATCACGCGCTCCATCGCGTCGATCAAGTCGCTCTACACCTACCTCCAGATGACCGGAGAGGTCAGCGCGAACCCGGCCAAGGGCGTTGCCGCGGTAAAGGTGGAGCACAAGTTCCCCGAGATCCTCACGGGCAAGGAGGTCGAGCTCTTCCTTGACCAGCCCCAGTGCGTGGACGCTAAGGGCTACCGTGACCACGCGATGCTCGAACTGCTGTACGCCACGGGCATCCGCGTCTCCGAGCTCATTTCGCTCAATGAAGAGGACGTGAGCCTGAGCGCGAGCTTCATCCGCGCGCAGAGCAAGGGCAAAGAGCGTATCATCCCGCTCTATCCCGCCGCCGTCAAGGCACTTTCGCACTACATGAAGGAGGTGCGTCCGCAGCTTCTGGCCGATCCGGAGGAGACGGCGCTGTTCGTCAACATGAACGGCGAGCGCATGAGCCGCCAGGGCTTCTGGAAGATCGTCAAGCACTATCAGGAGACTGCCGGCATCTCGAAGGACATCACGCCGCACACGCTGCGCCACTCGTTCGCCGTGCACCTGCTCGAAAACGGCGCGGACCTGCGTTCCATTCAGGAGATGCTGGGCCACGCGGACATTTCCTCGACGCAGATCTACACGCATGTCGTGAAAAAGCACCTCAAGGACGTCTATCAAAAGGCGCATCCGCGGGCATAAAAAGAAGAATGAAAGGCCGCTCGGAGAGCGGCCTTTTTCATGCTGTGATTTCTCGTTGCATTTCGGACAGATGTTTGATATAATTTCTAAATAAGTATCGTGGGAGGTGATGCGCGTGCGCATTCTCGGCATCGATCCGGGCATCGCCATCGTGGGCTTTGGCCTGATCGAAGCGGACCGCGGCAAAACGCGGCTATTGAATTACGGCGCGATCACCACACCCGCGGAATTGCCGCTGGCGCGCCGCCTCGTGCAGATCGAGCAGGACATGGAAGAGCTCATCGCGCAGCTAAAGCCAGACGCCATTGCCGTCGAAGAGCTGTTCTTTTCGAACAACATCACGACCGGCATCGCCGTGGCGCACGGCCGCGGCATCATTTTGTGCACGGCGGAAAAGAGCGGCGTGCCGCTCTATGAATACACGCCCATGCAGGTCAAGCAGGCCGTCGTCGGCTATGGTCTCGCTGAAAAGAAACAGGTCATGGACATGGTCAAGCGCCTCTTAAAGCTCAAGGCCGTGCCGCGTCCTGATGACGCGGCCGACGCGCTGGCCATTGCCATCTGCCACGCGCGCAGCGCCACGTCGCTCCTGAGCCGCGTGGGCAGGAACGACGTCAAGCAGACCATTTAAGCAGGAGAGAGGCAGTTTATGTTTTATTATGTCAGCGGAACGGTCGCGCATGTGGAGCCGTACCTCGCCGTGATCGACTGCGGCGGCGTGGGCTACGCCTGCAAGACCACCAGCACGACGATCTCACAGCTGCAAGTGGGTAAAGCAAGCAAGCTTTACACCTATTTGCACGTGGGTGAGGGGATCTTTGACCTTTACGGTTTTGCCACGCAGGGTGAGCTCGGGAGCTTCAAGCAGCTCATCGGCGTCTCGGGCGTGGGGCCGAAGGCGGCGCTCGCGATACTTTCGGTCTGCACGCCGCAGGGGCTTGCAATGGCCGTCATCACGGGCGATGAAAAGGCGCTCATCGCCGCGCCGGGCATCGGCAAGAAGATCGCCCAGCGCATCATCTTAGAGCTCAAGGACAAGCTCACCAAGGAGCAGCAGGAGATCGGTATGCCGACCGCCCCCGGTATCGTTGCGGGTGAGAAGAGCAAGGCCGTCGAGGCCGCCGCCGCGCTCGCGGTGCTCGGCTACACGCAGCAGGATATCGCGGTCGCGATGAAGGGCGTGGACGTGGAAAACTTACCGCTTGAAGAGATCGTACGTCAGAGCCTGAAAAAAATGGTAAAGTAACTTCATCAAAAGTCCGCAGGACTTTTGATGAGCAGGAATACGCGCCGCTCTGTGCCTCGGTGAGCCGCCGCGGGCGGGCTCATTCGACACTCGCTTTGCGCAAGGTGTGATTTGCCACGCGCACGCCCCAGGGCGGCCTCTCTTGCCGCTCTGCGGCAATTCACCTTCTGTCGCGGCAAATCACGATCAAATTTAGTTTGCGCCGTGCGCGGCGCAAAATCTGCGATGCTTGATGAAAGGAAGTGAGCTTTTGAGCATTGATTTTGGAACCGATATTTATGAAGAGCCTATCGTGGCCAAGACCTTTCTGAGCGAGGATGCGCAGGAGGGCTCTCTGCGTCCGAAGACGCTCTCGGAATACATCGGGCAGGAGAAGGCGAAGGGCAACCTTGCCGTCTTCATCGCGGCGGCGAAAAAGCGCGGCGAATCGCTCGACCACGTGCTGCTGCACGGCCCTCCGGGCCTCGGCAAGACGACGCTCGCGGGCATTATTGCCCAGGAAATGGGAGTGAACATCCGCATCACGTCCGGCCCCGCCATTGAAAAGGCGGGCGACCTTGCGGCGCTTTTGACGAATCTAAGCGAGGGCGACATCCTGTTCGTCGACGAGATCCACCGCCTGAACCGCAGCGTGGAGGAGATCCTGTACCCCGCGATGGAGGACTACGCCATCGACATCATCGTCGGCAAGGGGCCTAGTGCGAACTCCATCCGCCTCGATCTGCCGCACTTCACGCTCATCGGCGCGACGACGCGCGCGGGCCAGCTGTCCGCGCCGCTGCGTGACCGCTTCGGCGTCACGCTGCGCCTGGAGCTTTACACGCCGCAGGAGCTTTCGAAAATCGTCACGCGCTCGGCGAGCATCCTGAATGTCGACATCGACCCGACGGGCGCGCTGGAGATCGCGCGCCGCTCGCGCGGCACGCCGCGTATCGCAAACCGCATGCTGCGCCGCGTGCGCGACTTTGCGGATGTGCGGGCCGACGGCGTGATCACGAAAGAGGTCGCGGACGAAGCGCTCCGCGCGCTCGAGATCGACGACCTTGGTCTTGACCCCATTGACCACCGGATGATGCACGCCATCATCGAAAACTACGGCGGCGGCCCCGTCGGCATCGAGACGCTGGCGGCGACCATCGGCGAGGAAGCCGTCACGCTGCTGGATTTTTACGAGCCGTATCTCATGCAGCTCGGCTTTTTGCAGCGCACGCCTCGCGGGCGCTGCGTCACGCGCAAGGCATATGAGCACTTAGGCCTATCCGTGCCTAAGAGTATGGACGAAGTACCGGAGCAGCTTAGCCTATAAATGCAAACTACTTTACGGCAAAACTTCAAATCTTTTTGAGAAGAGGAATCAAAATCATGGGAAAACTGTTTGGCACCGACGGTATTCGCGGCGTTGTGGGAGAAAATCTCACGGCTGATCTCGCGTTCCGTACGGGCAAGGCCATCGCGGCCGTTTTGAAGGAAGAAAAGGGCAGAAAGCCGGTCATCACCATCGGCAAGGACACGCGCATTTCGTCCGATATGCTCGAAAGTGCGCTGATCGCGGGCATCTGCTCCGTCGGCGGCGACGTGATGCCGTTCGGTGTGCTGCCGACTCCGGCGGTCGCGTACCTGACCGTGCTCAAAGGCGCGGATGCGGGCATCGTGATCTCCGCCTCGCACAACCCCTACGAGCACAACGGCATCAAGGTCTTCAACGAAAAGGGCTACAAGCTGCCCGACGCGATCGAAGAGCAGGTCGAAGAAAAAATTCTCACCGACATCTATCCCGCCGCGACGCACGGCGAGATCGGCGTCCTGCGCCACGGTCTGCGGCAGTCGCGCGAGGCGTATATCGACCATTTAGCTGGCACGATCGAAGGAGACCTGTCCGGCCTGCGCGTGCTGGTCGATTGCTCGAACGGCGCGTCGTCCGCGACGGCACCGGAGCTCTTTGGCCGCTTCCGCTGCTTCTGTGACTTCATCCACCGCGAGCCGGACGGCGTGAACATCAACGACCACTGCGGTTCGACGCATCTCGACGACCTTGCACAAAAGGTCGTCGAGGGCGGCTATGACGTCGGCGTCGCATTCGACGGCGACGCGGACCGCTGCCTGCTCGTCGACGAGCAGGGCGGCGTTATCGACGGCGACAAGGTGCTTGCCGTCTGCGGCTCGGACATGAAGCGCCGCGGGAAGCTCTCGGGCGGCACGATCGTTGCGACGGTGATGTCGAACCTCGGCCTTCACGAGTTCTGCCGCGAAAACGGCGTCGGCCTCGTCTGCACGAGCGTGGGCGACCGCAACGTGCTCGAAAAGATGAATGAGTGCGGCTACAAGCTTGGCGGCGAGCAGTCGGGCCACACGATCTTCACCGACTACGCCACGACCGGCGACGGTCAGCTGACGGCGCTTCAGTTCCTCGACGTGCTCGCGCGCAGCGGGAAGAAGGCCTCTGAGCTTGCGTCCGTCTGCCCGCAGTATCCGCAGGTGTTGCTCAACGTCGCCGTTTCGCATGAGCGCGGCGTCAAGGATGCCATCATGGCGTCCGATGCACTCTCCGCGGCCATCGCGGAGGAGGAGGGGAAGCTCTCCGGCGAGGGACGCGTGCTCGTCCGCCCGAGCGGCACGGAAGCGCTCATCCGCGTCATGGTTGAGGCAAAAACAGAACAAATCGCCCTTCTTGCGGCCGAGAATTTGGTCAATGTGATAAAAATGCTGTAAAATCGTTAGCGCTAATACTGAATTTTCGTAAATACTTGACAAAACCTGAGCACAGAAGGTATAATACATGCAGTATCATCAGAATGAGAGCCATCATAAAGAGCTTGCAGCCTGCACGGATGAGCAGCTGTGCGCCATGGCCGCCGCGGGCGACAGGGAAGCAGAAGAGCTTCTTGTCACGCGCTATTACGGAATGGTGCGCGCGTGTGCGCGTCCGCTTTTCCTCGCCGGCGGCGACGGGGAGGATCTGATTCAGGAGGGCATGTTCGGTCTCATTCAGGCGATACGGGAGTATGACGCTGACAAGGCGGCGTCGTTTCGCACCTATGCAGAGATCTGCATTCGCAACCGCCTGTTCTCCGCGCTCCGTGCCGCCTCCCGCGGCAAGCATTATCCGCTGAACGAATCCATATCCCTTGATACCCCTTTCTTTGACAGTTCTTCTTACACCGCCGGTACTTTAGACCCCAGCCACACAGACCCCGAGCTCCTCATTGCGGAGCGGGATCACGTGGAGAGCTTACTCGAAAGTACCCGCAAGCACTTGTCCGAGTTCGAGGCGAAGATCTTAGGGTACTATTTGGAAGGCCTTTCCTGTCACGAGATCGCAAAGGCCGTGGGCAAGTCTCCGAAGTCGGTGGACAACGCCGTGCAGCGCGTTCGCCGCAAGGCTGCGCAGCACATTTTTTCCGGCGATATCAGCAAACGCTGAACGCATATATTTTTTTCTGATTCAAAGAGAGGGTAAAATCATGTACGAAGACAAGACTTTAGTTTGCAAAGAGTGCGGCAAAGAGTTCGTGTTCACTGCCGGTGAGCAGGAGTTCTACGCGGAGCGCGGCTTCCAGAACGAGCCCCAGCGCTGCAAGGCCTGCCGCGACGCTCGCAAGAACGCCGCTCGTGGCCCCCGTGAGTACTTCACCGCAGTCTGCGCAGCTTGCGGCGGCGAGGCCAAGGTTCCCTTCGAGCCCAAGTCCGACCGTCCGGTCTACTGCAGCGAGTGCTTCGCCAAGATGCGCGCTGAGCAGTAATTCTTGTAAACGTTTTGATCGAAAGACGTCCGCTAATGCGGGCGTCTTTCTTTTTTGGCTTTATGACAGCTTCTTTTTTCATATTTCCTATTGAAAAAGTGCGAAAAATGGGATAAACTATTTTCAGCTATTTTCACGGAGGTGAATCAAACATGATCGAAATTAAGCGCGACACTATCATCGGTGACATTCTGGACGTTGCGCCGCAGACCGCGCCGATCTTCCTGTCGATCGGCATGCACTGCCTGGGCTGCCCCAGCTCCCGCGGTGAGACGGTGGAAGAGGCCTGCATGGTCCACGGGATCGACGTGGAGAAGCTGCTGGCTCTCGTGAACGAAGAGGCCAACAAGCCTGTCAAGGAATAAGAAAAGGACGCATACGGGTCTTCCGTATGCGTCTTGTTCGCTCAGCGAAAGGAGGGCGGCGGTGGAAAAGGAATTACAGCTTCAGCCGCGGCTGCAATGCATCGCAAGCCTTGTGCCGCAGGGCGCGAGACTGGCCGACGTCGGCACCGACCATGGGTATCTCCCCGTGTGGCTTTTGCAGCACGGGCGCATTGAAAGCGCCATTGCGTCTGACATCAACGCGCTGCCGCTTGACCATGCGCGCGCGACGGCGCGAGAATACGGCGTGACGGAGCGCATGGATTTTCGCCTCTGTCCGGGCCTTGCGAAGATCAAAGCAGAGGAGTGCGACGCCATCGCTATCGCCGGCATGGGCGGCGAGACGATCCTCGGTATTCTCGAGGCCGCGCCCTGGACGCATGAGGGCGTACATACGCTCATTTTGCAGCCGCAGACAAAGGTCGACCTTCTGCGCTGCTGGCTCTGCGGGCACGGCTACCGCTTTTTGAGCGAGACGCTCGTGCGCGACAAGGAGCAGCTTTACGTCATCTTCCGTGTGAGAGCGGGAACGGGGCAGGAGCTGAGCGAAACGGACGCGCTGACAGGCTTATTGCTGCGGTCCGACCCGCTGTACGGCGAATACCTGTCGCAGCATCTTATAAAGCTCAATCGGGCGAGAGACGGCCTCGCCGTCTCGTCGCTCGCAGATAAGGAGACGCGTATCGCGCATCTTGAAAATCTCATCGAAGAGATCGAGAGAAGAAAAGGGGAGTGGGAACATGGCAACGGTACATGAGATCGAACAGAGGCTTTTTTCCTGGGCACCGCGCGAGAGCGCGATGGACTGGGACAATGTCGGCCACCTCGTCGGCGATCCCGAGCAGGAGGTCGAGCACATTTTAGTCGCGCTCGATATCACCGAGCGCGTGGTGCAGGAGGCCATCGACTGCGGCGCGCAGCTCATCGTGTCCCACCATCCGGTGATGAACGTGCGCTGGCACGAGCGCGAGATGCAGACCCTTCGGCCCGACACGCGCCTCGGCGGCGTTTTGACCACACTCGTCAAAAACGACATTTCCGCCATCTGCATGCACACGAATCTGGATGCTGCGGACGGCGGCGTGAACGACTGTCTGGCGAAAAAACTGGGCCTGAACGATATTTTTTTGCTCAACGACGAAAAAATTGGCCGGATCGGCACACTTTCCTGCGAAAAAGGGCTTGAAGAGTTCCTGCGGGATGTGATAGAATTACTCGGCTGCGGCGGCTTACGCTATTGCCGCGGCAGCGGGCGGGTACACCGCGTGGCCGTCGGCGGCGGCGCGTGCGGCGAATACATCCCGCAGGCCATTGCGCAGGGCTGCGATACGTTCGTGACGAGCGATCTGCGCTACAACGATTTTCTGGATACGCGGGGACTCAACCTGATCGACGCGGGGCATTTTCCGACGGAGAACGTCGTCTGCCCGGCGGTCAAGACGTATTTGGAGGAGCATTTCCCCGAGGTGAAAACCGTAATATCGACGTCGCACAGAGACGTCATTCAATACTATCTGTAAGGAGAGATCACATCATGTCCGGACATTCCAAGTGGCACAATATTCAAAAGACGAAGGGCGCGGCTGATGCCAAGCGCAGCGCCGCCTTCACCAAGATCGCCAAGGAGATCATCGTCGCCGTCAAGCAGGGCGGCTCGGGCGATCCGAATAACAACTCCCGTCTCGCGACCGTCATCGCCAAGGCGAAGGCTGCCAACATGCCCAACGACAACATCAAACGCACCATCGACAAGGCGCTCGGCTCGGGCAACACCGACAACTACGAGTCCGTCACCTATGAGGGTTACGGCCCCGGCGGCGTGGCCGTCATCGTCGAAGCGCTGACCGATAACCGCCAGCGCACCGCACCGGAGGTCCGCCATTACTTCGATAAGTACGGCAAGGGCATGGGCGCGCAGGGCTGCGTCAGCTGGTCGTTCGACCGCAAGGGCGTCATCATCATCGACAACGAGGACGGCGACTACGACGAGGATGCTGTCATGATGGATGCGCTCGACGCCGGCGCCGACGATTTCAACGCCGAGGACAACGTCTTCGAGATCACGACCGACCCCGACGCGTTCAACGATGTCGTCAAGGCGCTCGAGGAGAAGAACTACGCCTTCGTCAGCGCGGACATCAGCCTTGTCCCGCAGACCTACGTGAAGCTCGAGAGCAACGAGGACATCAAGAACATGGAAAAGCTGCTCGACATGCTCGACGACAACGAGGACGTCCAGAACACCTACCACAACTGGGACCAGGACTAAACCCCTTGCAAATGCTGACTTTTTCAGCAGGAAAGAGCGCGCAGTTGTGACATATCTTTGTCCTGCTGCGGCGTACACGGCAGCTTCTGTTGTGACATACGATTACATTGATCAAAAAGAGCTTGAGAAGATATTCTCAAGCTCTTTTTCTATTTCAACTTTCGGTGCGTGAATGAAGAACTCCCTTGTAAGGGCAGGATCTTATGAAAGGGTGAACGGTTAAAAGATACCGTGGTTGTACTTGATTTGTCCATATAGAATGAAAGCTAAGCCGATCACCAGCGCCGGAAGAACGATATAATCGATGGCATCTGCATTCCAGAATGTGACGAGATAGGATAGCACGAGGGAAACACCAATGACAAGCGTTCCTGTGCCAACGGCCTTGCCGTATTTGGGAACATCTTCCTCTTTTACTTTCCGACGATTATAGGAATGGATCGTGCTGATATTTCCTTTTATATTTACGGTGCCAAGGGTTGACAGGAATATGCCCAATATCAGAAGCAATAAATGATCCATCGTGACCTCCCTAAAAATAAAATAATTCTTCAAATTTCTTGTCCAAAGCGATACAGAGAATGAGAGCCAACTTGGCAGTTGGGTTAAATTGTCCGGTCTCGATCGAACTGATCGTGTTTCGTGAAACGCCTACCATTTCTGCAAGCTGCGACTGCGAGAGCTTTTTTTCAAACCGCGCCTCTTTCAATCTGTTCCGCAATTTTAACTCATCGTTCATCCCTTTGCCTCAATAAGCCGCAAAACAAAAAAGACGAAGCAGAGGATGAACATTGCGAAATACAAGACGGTGATCGTTAAATCTGTTTTCCGTTTTGCTTTGACAAATCTTACCAGATAATGCGTACCAAGAATGCTGAAGTAGATGATCCATGGGCTGAAAAGCATCGTGTTAGCAGCCCAAACAAATAGAACCGAAACGAAGCAGCACGTGCCGGCTCCGATGCGGCTGGCAATGCTGCCGGCTTGCGCGGACATTTCTGCCTCTGCCAGGTCTCTGTTTTTGTTTTCTCTGCGGCTGATCGCCAAGATATCTTCTTTTTCCATAGGGTACCTCGCTGCCAAGTTTTCTTGTCAAGATTATAAATGCGCCAAGTTTTCCTGTCAATATATTCTGCTGAGATTCTTGCTGCTGACGCACTGAAAGTCCCGAATATGACGTATTGGAGGCGTCCGCCTGTATGGGCGTTGTACGTTCGAAAAGGCGAAATGGCCGACATTCGGCATTGACTCAACTTATATGGATATGCTATAAAAATATATAAATATTCCACTTGAAATTATCACCGTTGTTTGGTATTATATCTTGGCACGTCGGACGTCCGGTTTCGGCAGAAAAACAAGGTGCGCTGTGAGGAGGAGCTTTTTCCGCGGCGCGCTCCTGCTGTAACACCTGTATAGCCCCCCTTGCACGGACGGCCGGGTGAAAGGAGAAACATATGAGTAAGAACAACAACACGCAGAAGATCGTTGGTCTCGGTCTGTTCACCGCTATTGTGATCGTTCTGCAGCTGATGGGCAGCTTTATCCGGTTTGGCACGTTCAGCATTTCGCTGGTGCTGGTGCCGGTCGTTATCGGTGCGGCGCTCTACGGCGCGGGCGCTGGAGCGTGGCTCGGCTTTGTGTTCGGCGTGGTCGTGCTGCTCAGCGGCGACGCGGCGGCGTTCCTCGGTGTCAACGCGCTCGGCACGATCCTGACAGTGCTCGTCAAGGGTACGCTGGCGGGCCTTCTCTCCGGCCTTGTCTACAAGGCGCTTGAGAACAAGAACCGCACGCTTGCCGTGGCGGTGGCCGCAGTGGTTTGTCCGGTGGTCAATACCGGCGTGTTCCTGATCGGCTGCCTGCTCTTCTTTATGGAGACCATCGGCGGCTGGGCGGATGCGATGGGTTTTGGCGCGAATGTCGGCCAGTATATGATCGTTGGCCTTGTCGGCGCGAACTTTATCTTTGAACTCCTCTTCAACGTGGTGCTGAGCCCTGTGGTCGTGCGTCTCATCCGCATCGGCAAGAAGGAAGTTTGATTCATAAAAAAGAAAAGCGGCGGGAGCTCCCGCCGCTTTTTCTGCATTTTGGACAGTTTATGTCAGAAAAGAAAAAACGAGAGGGACGGCGATTTCCGCCGTCCCTCTCATATTTTGCGCGAGCATGACTGTAAGCCGGGTTCTGTATTTGACAGTCATCTATCTACGCGCCGCGTTGCCGCGGTACTCCAGCCACCCCGGGAGCGGTCGGGCCAACCTATTGCTCCCATACCGGTGTTGCTCCGGATAGAGTTTACAGCATCGGACACTCTCGAGCCGACGGGTGCGCTCTTACCGCACCTTTCCATCCTTACCTGAGATACTTGCATACCTCGGGCGGTCTATTTCTGTTGCACTTTTCCTCAGATCGCTCTGGGCGGGCGTTACCCGTTATCCTTGCCCTGTGGAGCCCGGACTTTCCTCACAGCGGGCCTTTCGGCCTCGCCGCGCGACTGTCTGTCATACTCGCACAACTATTTTAGCCCATGGCGCGGGGCTTGTCAACGGAAAATGCATTGCTATTTTGCCGTTCCTGCGCTATACTATATAATGAATTTGTATGTGCAGACGAAAGGATGAACGTCTATGACGATACAGGAATATCTATCCTCCCTGCGGGGAAAAACAGCGGCAGTGCTCGGCATCGGCGTGAGCAACACGCCGCTCATCGAGCTTTTGTGCCGAAACGGTGTGCAGGTCATCGCCTGCGACAAAAAGAGCCGCGAGGCGCTTGGCGAGCGTGCGCCGCAGCTGGAAGCACTGGGCGCGCAGCTGCATTTGGGCGAGGCGTATCTTGACGATCTGCGCGCGGACGTTGTCTTTCGCACGCCGGGCATGCGGCCGGACGTTCCGGCGCTGCTCGAGGCGAAAGCGCGCGGCAGCATCGTGACGTCGGAAATGGAGATCTTTTTCGAGGTCTGCCCATGTACGATCATCGGTGTGACGGGCAGCGACGGCAAGACCACCACAACGAGCATCATCGCCGAAATGCTGCGCGCGGCGGGGAAGACCGTGTATCTCGGCGGCAACATCGGCCATCCGTTGCTGTGCGACGCGGAGAAGATGCAGCCTGAGGACTTCGCGGTCGTGGAGCTTTCATCGTTTCAGCTGCTCGATATGAAGCGCTCGCCGCACATCGCGGTGATGACGAACCTTGCGCCGAACCATCTGGATGTGCACAAGAATATGGACGAGTACATCGCGGCGAAGGAGAATATCTATCTCCATCAGCACGAGGGCGACATCGCTATTTTCAACGAAGACAACGACATCACGCGCTCTCTTTCGAAAAAGGCATCCGCGCGGATGCGGCTCTTCAGCCGCCGCGAAGAGGTCGCGGACGGCGCATTCCTTCGCGGAGATACCATCGTCCTGCGCCATGACGGATGCGAGGAAGCGGTCATGCAGATCTCTGACATCCGTCTGCCGGGGATGCACAATGTCGAAAACTACCTCGCCGCCGTGACGGCGCTCGACGGTTTGGTGCCCTACGAGGTCATGCGCGAGTCTGCGCGTACCTTTGTCGGCGTCGAGCACCGCATCGAGCCGGTGCGGACGATCCGCGGCGTGCAGTGGTACAACGATTCCATCGCGTCGAGCCCGACGCGTACCATCGCGGGGCTCAACGCGTTTAACAAAAAGGTCATTCTGCTCGCGGGCGGATATGACAAGCATATTCCCTTTGCACCCCTTGCACCCGAGGTGGTAAAGCACGTCAAGCTGCTTATTTTGTGCGGCGCGACAGCAGACGCCATCGAAAAGGCCGTGCGCGAGTGCCCGGACTATCACGGCAGCCCCGAGATCGTGCGCTGCGAGAGTCTGGAGGACTGCGTGAAGACCGCCTACGAGCGCGCAGTGCGCGGCGACATCGTGACGCTCTCGCCCGCATGCGCGGCGTTCGACCAGTTCGCGAACTTCATGGAGCGCGGCAAGGCGTTCAAGAAGCTCGTCATGGCGCTGGGCGAATAGGGAAAAGCCCGCGCGGCATAGGCTTCACTGGAATCGGGGTGAGGCTCTGTGCCGAAATGGAGACACAGGAGACTTTCAGGAAAGAAGCGGGCGCTGCTGCTTGTGCTGTTTTTGCTCGCGGCGCTGCTGGCGCTCGCCATCGTGGCAATGACGCACCTAAAACCCGTGCTCACGTCGCTCGCAACGGCGCGTGTGTCAAATACGGTCAACGGCATCGTGACCGCCGCCGTGAACGAGACGATCTACAGCGGCGGCGTGGACTACGACCAGCTCATCTCCTTTGAAAAGGACAACGAGGGAAAGATCACGGCGGTCAAGAGCAACATGGCGGAGTTCAACCGTTTGCAGTCCGCCATCATCGACGAGGTACTCGAAAAGCTCTCCGAGGTGACGACGAAGGAACTCTCCGTGCCGGTCGGCACGCTGCTCGGCTCGCCGTTTTTGGCGGGCCGCGGGCCGCTGATCCGCGTGCGGATGCAGTCGGTCGGCTCGTCGAGCGCGCATTTTGAAAATGCGTTCACGTCGGCGGGTATCAACCAGACGAAGCACCAGATTTACCTTGTGGTGGACGTGTACGTCAGCATTCTGCTGCCGGGCTTTTCCACAACGACAAAATTCAGCAACACCTATTCCGTAGCTGAGACGGTCATCGTCGGATCCGTGCCGGACAATTACACTTATTTCAGCAATGGGGCGGACATGGAGCAGAACGCGGAAGATTACATCATGAACAACGGCTGACTGCCTTTTGCGCACCGCCGGAGAGAGGGAACGCACTATGGACAAAAATATCCGGATCGACGAGATCGTAACACGGCTGAATGCCGCCTCCGACGCTTACTACGGCGGGCAGGAGGAGCAGATGACGAACTACGAGTGGGACGCTCTGTTTGACGAGCTGACCGCACTCGAAAAAGAGACCGGCTATGTCCGGCCCGACAGTCCCACGCAGGTGACGAGCCATTCCGGAAACGAAATGGACGGCGAGGGGGAGAAGGAAGCGCACGAGTACCCCGCGCTCTCGCTCGCCAAGACGAAAAAGGTCGAGGAATTGCAGGACTGGGCGGGCGAGCGCGACATTTGGCTCTCGTGGAAGCTCGACGGCTCGACGCTTGTGGCGACGTATGACGGCGGCGCGCTCACGCGCGTTTTGACGCGCGGCAACGGCACCGTCGGCACGAACATCACCTATATGGCCTCCGCCATCCGCGGTATTCCTGCGAAAATCAGCGACAAGGGCCACCTCGTCGTGCGCGGCGAGGCGACCATCTCCTACGCAGATTTCGAGGCCATCAACGACACGCTCGAGGACGCGGACGACCGCTACGCAAACCCCCGCAACCTCGCCGCCGGCACGCTGGCGCTCGACAAGACGAATCTCGACAAGGTGAAAGAGCGAAACGTGACATTCACACCGTTCACGCTCGTCCACACGGATGAAGTGATCCGCTCCTGGGGCGCGCGGATGGACTATCTTGACCAAATGGGCTTTACAACTGTCGAGCGCGAGCACACGGATGCGAAAAATCTGCCCGACGCCATCGCGCGCTGGACGAAAAAGGTCGATTCCGGCGAGATGGGCATTCCCGTGGACGGCCTTGTCATCACCTACGACGACACGGACTACGCAGCGACCGGCAGCGTGACGGGTCATCACGCGACGCGCGCGGGTCTTGCCTACAAGTGGGCGGACGTGTCCGCCGACACGGTGCTCGACCACATCGAATGGTCGTGCGCGGCTTCAACCATCACGCCGGTCGCGGTCTTTGACCCTGTGCAGCTCGAGGGCACGACTGTCACGCGCGCAAGCCTCTGCAACGTCAGCGAGCTCGAGCGCCTCGGCATCGGCAAGGACCGCAAGACCGAGCTTCGCATCATCAAGGCCAACAAGATCATCCCGAAGTGCATCGCGGTCGTCAGGGCCGAGGGCAGCTATGAAGTCCCGACGGCCTGTCCCGTCTGCGGCGCGGCGACTGAGGTGCGTATCAGTCCGGTAAGCGGCGTGAAGACGCTGCGCTGCACCGATCCGAACTGTCCCGCCAAGCACTTGAAGCGCTTTGTCCGCTTTGCGAGCAAGGGCGGGCTTGATATCGACGGCCTCTCCGTGCAAACGCTGCACGAGTTCGTCAACCGCGGCTATCTGCGCGATTTTGCCGACCTCTATCATCTGGACACGCACGCGGACGAGATCGTAAAGCTCGAAGGCTTTGGCGAAAAGTCCTGCGCGAACCTGTTGGCGGCCATCGAAAAGAGCCGCAAAGTCGACCCCATCCACCTGATCTTCGCCCTCTGCATCCCAAACATCGGCGCGGACGCGGGCAAGAAGCTCATCGCAGCGCTCGGCACGAAGGGTTTTTTATCACGCATCGAGAGCGGCGAGGGCTTCGAGGACGTGGACGGTATTGGCGTCGAGCGTTCAAACGCGCTCCTGAACTGGTTTGCTGACGATGAAAACAAAAACCTCTTCGACCGCCTGATGGCAGAGCTCACACTGGAGGACGTCGCCCCCAAGCAGGAGGCCGACGGAACCTGCAAAGGTCTGAGCTTCGTCATCACGGGCGATGTGCACCTCTTCAAAAACCGCAGCGCGTTCAAAGCCTACGTCGAACAGCAAGGCGGCGCCGTGACCGGCAGCGTCTCGGGGAAGACAACGTACCTCATCAGCAACGACGGGGAATCGAATTCGTCGAAGACGAAAAAGGCAAAGGAACTGGGGGTTCCTATTCTTTCCGAGGAAGAATTTGTCTCTCGGTTCGGAGGTCCCGAATCTGCTGACTCTGCGGAAGTGCAAATCGGCATTGATACACTGCTGTGATCTGCTGCTGCACCGTGCAGCGGCGGTTTTCCGCACTGTGCGGAAACGGGCAACTAAAGGGGGATACTCTCTTTCAAAAGAGAGTATCCCCCTTTAAATCCCCCGAGAGAAATTTTACATTGGCAGTTTGTAGCTCGAAGAGCTGCACGCGCTGCGCAATCAGGTGCGGGGTACATGGCTTTGCCATGAATCCCTACCGCCTCGTTATCACTCTCAACCGCGCCTTACTACCGTGAGGCGCGAGTGACGTTTACTCGGCGGCAGACTGTGTGCCAAATGCGGCGTTGCTGTGCTCGCCGCATTGATGACACTGGCGGTAGACGGTGATTACTGCGAACTTCTACAAGATGGGCAGAGCGGCAGCGGATAGTAGAAGCAGAGGCAAATCGTCTTGCAATGCTGACGCGGCAACACCGCGCGCAGAGAAGTGCAATCGGCAAGCATCGCAGCTCTTCGAGTTGCTCGCTTGCAATGAAAATTTTCTCAGGGAGGGTGTAAGGGAGGGATGTCTCGTTTTCAAAAAGAGACATCCCTCCCTTATCCGCGTCCCCACACAGTGTGGGGAACATTCCTTCCACATGGAGTGCGGAAAACTCACATCATATCCTTGATATGATTCAGCCGATCCAGCGCAGCGTACAGCGTCTCATCCTTCTTCGCGAAGTGCAGACGCACAATATTATTGATCGGTTCATTGAAGAACGAGCTGCCCGGCACGGCGCCGACGCCGGCTTTTCTCGCCAGCTGCTCGCAGAAGTCGACGTCGCTCTGGCCCTTCTTGAGGTACGGGGAGATGTCGGCCAGCACGAAGTACGTACCCTCGGGATCGGTGAAGGGGATGCCGATGTCGCGCATGCCCTCGGTGAAGATCTTTTTCATGTGCGCGTAGTGCGCGCCGAACTCGTCATAGTAGCTCAGCGGCATGTTGAGGCCGACGACGGCGGCCTCCATCAGAGGCGACGGGCAGCCGACGGCGTTGAAGTCGTGGTACTGGCGGATGCGCGCCATGATGTTCTCCGGCGCGATGGCATAGCCGAGTCTCCAGCCGGTGACGGAGTAGGTCTTGGAGAGCGACGAGCAGGAGACCGTGCGCTCCCACATGCCGGGGATGCTGTTCATGTAGACGTGCTTGCGGCCGTCGTAGATGATGTGCTCATATACCTCGTCCATGATGGCGTAAACGTCGTAGCGGATGCAGAGGTCGGCAATGGTCTTGAGCTCTTCCTCGGTGAAGACCTTGCCGCTCGGGTTCGAGGGATTGCAGATGATGATGGCCTTCGCGCCGCCGCGGAACGCATCTTCGAGCACGTTCGGGTCAAAGGAGAACGTCGGCGGATTCAGAGGGACAAAGACCGGCTCGCAGTCGGCCATGATGACCTGTGCGCGGTAGTTTTCGAAGAACGGGGAGAACATCACGACGCGGTCGCCCGGATTCGTCAGGGCGAAGAGCGTGTCGACCATCGCTTCGGTCGAGCCGATGGTCGCGACGATCTCGGTCTCGGGGTCGATGGTGCGGCCCATGAAGTGACCGCATTTGCGCGCGATGGCCTGGCGGAAATTCGGCGCACCCATCGTGATGGGGTACTGATGGGGGCCTTCGTGGCTCACGACCTCGAGGCGGTCCATCATCTCCTTGGGCGGGTCAAAATCGGGGAAGCCCTGCGCTAAGTTGATCGCGCCGCATTCGTTGGAGATACGCGTCATTCTGCGAATGACGGAGTCGGTAAAGTGCTGATTTCTTCTGCTCATTTCCTGCATGGGTGTGCCGTCCTTTCCGTTGCGGTCAGTGCGGAACACGCTCGCAGAGCCGCGATCAAGTGAAGTTGTTCTTAATATTACATAAAGATGAGAGAATGTCAAGTATTACAAAGGACAATATGACGAAGTTCGACGCTTTGTCACGATAAAGCAGGAACGCGGCGGCCGCTTTTGTATAGAATGGAGCAGGCGAACGCCGGGAGAGGAGGGGAAAAGCATGTATTCGAATCCGCCGCCGCGCCCGCCGGGACCACCGCTGTTCGGCCCGTGGCGCTGCGTGGGTGTTTGCGCGCTGGCGCTGGGGCTCGGTATTTTCATTGCGGCTGTTTTTCCGGTGGGGGCGCTGATGTTTCTGGTCGCGTTTCTTCTCATCTTCTGCGGCATCGGCTGCCTGCGCAGATTTTAACATTGGTTGAAAAGGGCATGAATATTGGGAGGGGGAAAAGCATGAAAATTGTCGTTTGGAAGTCACCCAAGGTTCTCTCGTCGCTGCTGCGGCGCGTATTTGGCGTCAAAGAGGAGGCATAATGCGCGTCCACAGTGCATAGAGTGCAGTAACCACTTAGCCGAAGGAGAGGGACTGCAATGGAACTGGAATTGAAAAAGGAGCAGTTTGCCTGTTATCAGGCGTTACCGCAGCTCAGCGAGAACCGTGAGGAGACAACGGAGACCATCGTGCCGGACTATCTGCCGGACATCGCCCGCATCGTGGATGCGAGCGGGTGCCTTTTCCTGCGCAGCCGTGAGATCGCAGACGGAAAAGCGCAGGTGTCGGGCACGGTCCGCATGACGCTTTTGTACGTGGCCGAGGACGCGCAGGGGATGAAGTCGTTTGAATACACGCTGCCACTCGACGAGACGATCGAGGGGCGCGCGCTGAGCGGCAGCGCGGACAGCTGCCTCGACGGCCGGCTCTGCTCGTGCGAAGTGCGCATGCTCAATCCGCGTAAGGTGTTTACGCGCGTGAACGTGGAGCTGACGCTTACGCCCTACGTGCCCGCGTCGCTGAGCGTGTGCAGCGGCGTGAAGGAGCAGGAAGCCTACAAGATCGAAACGCTGTGCGAGAAAAAGGACATCGGCATCATCCGCGCCATTCGGGAAAAGGACTTCACGTTTTCCGATGAAGTGCTGCTTTCGGGCACGAAGGAGCCCATTCAGGAGCTTTTACGCACAAAGTGGGCGCTGCGCGTGACCGACTGCAAGTCAATCGGCAACAAGATCGTGCTCAAGGGCGTCGCGCGGCTGGATGCCATCTACTTGGATGAGAGCGGGAACCTTGCGTCCATGAGCAGCGAGCTGCCGTTTTCGCAGATCCTCGACGGCCTTGCCGAAGAGGAGGGCGAGACGACGGTGCGCGCGTCGCTGCGCCTGACAGGCGCGGAGATCCATGTCGGCAGCGAGAGCGAGCCGGACAACAACCGCGCCATCTCGCTGCGGCTCTACATCAGCGCGTTCACAGCGGTGCGCGAGGTGAAAAGCGTTTGCTGTGTGGCGGACCTTTACAGCACGGCCTACGACCTGACCGCGAAGACGGAGACGGTCGAGCTGTGCGACAGCGCGGCGCTGGTGCTGCGCGAGCAGCTCGTGCGCGAAAAGATCGAGACCGGGGCCGAGGTGCAGACGGTGCTGGCGACGGACGTGATCTTCAGCAGCGCGGGCGTGAGCGGCGGGGGAGAGAGCGCGTCGCTGCGCGCGACGGCGAATCTGCGCGTGCTGTATCTCGACGAAAACGCCGTGCCGCTGCTCTCCGAGCGGCGGAGCGAGGTGCTGCTCGAGACCGACCTTCCGGGCAGCGGACAGGCGCGGGTGCAGGACATGTACGCGGGCGAGATCGCCGCGTCCGTCGGCGCGGACGGCGTGGAGCTGCGCTTCCCCGTAACGTTTGCCGTCAGCGTGGCGGAAACGCCGTGTTATCCTTGTCTTCAGTCGCTTGAGGCAGAGGAGTGCGGGAAAAAGGACGAGAACGTCCCCTCGCTCGTGCTGCGCGCGATGAAGCAGGGCGAGCGGCTGTGGGATATTGCCAAGCTGTACCGCACGACGGTCGAGGCCATCCTTGCGGCCAACGAGCTCAAGGAGGAATCCGCCGCGGTGATCGGAAAGCTGCTGCTGATCCCACGCAGGCGATGAGGAACGGAGGAAGAAGGTATGAGCATGAATACGGAGATCTATCAGGATATTTCGACCCGCACGGCGGGGGACATCTACATCGGCGTCGTCGGCCCCGTGCGCGCGGGCAAGTCGACGTTCATCAAGCGCTTTATGGAAACGCAGGTCATCCCGAATATCGACAATGTCTACCGCCGCGAGCGGGCGAAGGATGAGCTGCCGCAGAGCGGCAGCGGCCGCATGGTGATGACGGCGGAGCCGAAGTTCGTGCCGGAAGAGGCGGTGGACATCGCGCTCGACGAGGGAAGCAGCTGCTCGGTTCGGCTCATCGACTGCGTGGGCTATATGATCCCGGGCGCGACGGGGCAGATGGAGGGCGAGAGCCCGCGCATGGTCTCGACGCCGTGGCTCGACCACGAGGTCACGATGAGCGAGGCGGCGGAGCTCGGTACGACGCGCGTCATCCGCGAGCATTCGACCATCGGCGTCGTTGTGACGACCGACGGCAGTATCACTGATATCCCGCGCGAGGACTACATAGAGGCCGAGGGCCGCGTCATCCGCGAATTGCAGGAGATCGGCAAGCCCTTCCTCGTCCTGCTCAACGCGACAGAGCCGGAAAGCGATCGCGTGCAGGCAATGGCAAGGGATATCGCTTCACGCTATGGCGTGACATGTCTGCCCGTCAACTGCCTGACGCTCGACGACAACGCAGTGGGAATGATTCTCAAGGCCATCCTTTACGAGTTCCCGCTCTGCGAGCTGGACCTCTTCATCCCGCCGTGGGTCGAGGCGCTTGCCGACGATCACCCGATCAAAAGCGGCCTCTATCAGGCCATCCGCGAGAACACAGGCAGCCTCCACTGTATCCGAGAGGTGCAGGGCGCGATCAGCGCCATCGGCGGCTGCGAAAGCGTCAGCAGCGCGCGCATCACGTCCATTCAGCTCGGCACGGGCGTCGCCGCGGCGGAATTGCAGCTCCCGCGCGCACTGTTCTACCGGACGCTGAGCGAGCAGTCGGGCTTCGATGTGAAGGATGACGGCGATCTGCTGAGCCTTCTCACCGAGCTCTCGTCGGTCAAGGCGGAGTACGACAAGGTGGCGCAGGCGGTGTCCGATGCACGCGAAAGCGGCTACGGCATTGTTGTGCCGACGGTCGACGAGCTGAACCTCGAAGAGCCGGAGATCATGAAGCAGGGCGGGCGCTACGGTGTGAGGCTCAAGGCGAGCGCGCCGAGCCTGCATATCATCCGCGCCGACATCGAAACGACCGTTTCGCCCATCGTCGGCAACGAAAAGCAGAGCGAGGACATGGTCAACTACCTCTTGCAGGAGTTCGAGGGCGACACAACGAAGATCTGGCAGTCCAACATCTTCGGCCGCAGCTTCCACGAGATCGTGAACGAAGACTTGCAGGCAAAGCTCAAGCACATGCCGGACGACGCGCGCCTCAAGCTCCGCCAGACGCTTGAGCGCATCATCAACGAGGGCACGGGCGGTCTCATCTGTATCATCCTGTAAAGAAACAAAGCGAGAGGAGGTTCCTCTCGCTTTGTTACATTCCTGTAACTGGAATGTCATCACTTTGTAACTTGTCATTTCCGCTGCCCGCTGTTATGCTGTTCTATAAGAAGGATAACAGGAGGAAGAGGATATGAGCCGAAAGATCGCGCTGCCGCTGCTGGTGGCAGCGGCGCTTGTCAGCATCATCTTAGCAAGCCGCACCCCGCAGCCCATCATAGAGGAATTGCCACCGGAGGAGGCTGACGCGCCCACCGCGCTGCTCACGCAGACCGAGGAGGCCGGCGGTTAGACTGTCACGCTGAAGGTCTACGAGCCGGATGAGGCTGGCTATGCGCGCTACGCGCTCTTTGGCGCGGACGGTGCGGAGATCGACATACCGTTCGGCGTGGATCGCGGCACTTGGATCGGAAATGGGGACGCTGCCGAAAAAGTCTCCCTGACTGCATGGGACGATGTGCTCGGATTTCCGGGCTTCGAGCTTGAAACGATCCAAGGCATAGTTATGACTGTTTGTGACTTCTATGCGCTGACGGAGCAGGGCTTCGTCTATGCGGGCAGGACCTTTGGCTATGACTTTGATGATGCGGCGGAGGGCGACGGCGCGCCGTGCGTTTTTGTCTACCGCTGGAACGCCGCGGAGGGTGGCTCTCAGCGCAGTGAGGTCGACTGGGATAAGGCGGACGCGCAGCTTGCGCGCCTGAGTGCGCCCCTCGGCGTGACCGCGCGGGCGGAGACCTATCACGCACAGGACAATACCGTTACGCTGACGCTCTACACGGAAAGCGGCACGAAGGAAACGACGCTGCCGCTTACCACAGATGTTCTCGGTGAGTGGTCCACGGAATAAGCGGAATGCGTGGACTAGGATAAAAAAGGAACCGATTCTTTTGAATCGGTTCCTTTTTTATTGAAAATCTTACTTGGCCAGCACCTTTTTGAGCTTGGCGAAGCGGGGGAGGGAATCCTCCTTCGGGAGTTTCGGCTCGCCCTGAATGAGGGGCAGCACATAGTCGATGAGCTCCTGCTTGACGCCGTTGTGTGCATCGTTGATCCACTCGAGCGGGATCTTCTTTTCATAGTTTGCAACGGACGTGAGCGGAAGGAGCTTCGTCTTGCAGGCGTAGTGACCGTTCACGGTCTCGCGCTCGAAGGCAACCATCTTGTCGGTGATGCCGACAACGGCGTTTTCTACCGCGGCACGACCGGCCATGACGGCCTCTTCAATGTCGGTCTCAGAGGCCAGGTGTGCGCCGCAGCGCTGGAGCAGCGACAGCTCGATGCCGCGTACCTTCGCGCCGGTCTTTTCCTTCACGATGCTCGCCAGCAGCGCGGCGAGGCCGCCGAGCTGCGCGTGGCCAAAGCCGTCCGTCGCGCTGGTCTTGGCCTCGGAGACAAAGCTGCCATCGGCATAGTGGATGCCCTCGGATACGGCGACCATACAGCTGCCGGTCTCCTTATAAACGCGCTGGACGTCGGCAAGGAAGGTATCCATGTCGAAATCAGTCTCGGGCAGGTAGATGAGGTCGGGACCCGCGCCGTACTTCGTCGCGAGCGCGGCGGCGGCAGTCAGCCAACCGGCGTGGCGGCCCATGATCTCGACAATGCAGATCATGCCCGTGTCGTAGACGTGCGCGTCCTGATAGACCTCCATCAAGCTCGTCGCGATGTACTTGGCGGCGCTGGCGTAGCCGGGGCAGTGGTCGGTGCCATAAAGGTCGTTGTCGATCGTCTTGGGAACGCCCATGACACGGCACTCGTAGCCGACCTTCTGCATGTACTTGCTGATCTTATTGCAGGTATCCATCGAGTCATTTCCGCCGTTGTAGAAGAAATAGCGGACGTCGTGCTTTTTGAATACCTCAAGGATGCGCTTGTAATCGGTGTCGTCCTCGTCGGGGTCCTTCATCTTGTAGCGGCAGGAGCCGAGGGCGGAGGAGGGGGTGTACTTTAAAAGCTCCAGCTCCTTCGGGTCTTCCTGACTCATGTCGAACAGGCGGTCTTCGAGCACGCCCTTGATACCGTGCTCTGCGCCGTAGACATTCGTGATGCAGCCGGAATCGAGCGCCGTGCGGATGACGCCGTAAGCACTCGCGTTGATGACGGAGGTCGGGCCGCCGGACTGGCCGATGATGCACGCGCCTTTCAATTCACTCATAGCAGTTCTCCTTATCGCTTAGGCCTTGCCGGCGCAGCCGAGCACGTCGACGAGCTTGTGGCGGACGAGCTCCTTGATGTTGGCACGGGCGGGCTTGAGGTATTCACGCGGGTCGAACTTGTCGGGGTGCTCATCGAGGAAAGCACGCACGGTGCCGGTCATGGCAAGGCGCAGGTCAGAATCGATGTTGATCTTGCAGACGGAGAGCTTTGCGGCCTCGCGCAGCTGATCCTCGGGCACGCCGATAGCGTTGGGCATCTTGCCGCCGTGCTCGTTGATCATTTTGACATACTCCTGCGGGACGGAGGAGGAGCCGTGCAGCACGATGGGGAAGCCGGGCAGACGCTTGGAGACTTCCTTCAGCACATCGAAGCGCAGCGGGGGCGGGACGAGGATGCCCTGCTCATTGACGGTGCACTGCTCGGGCTTGAACTTGTAAGCGCCGTGAGAGGTACCAATGGCGATGGCAAGGGAGTCGCAGCCGGTCTTGGAGACGAATTCCTCGACTTCTTCGGGATGGGTGTAGGACGCCTCGTGCGCGGCGACCTTGACCTCGTCCTCGATACCGGCGAGGGTGCCGAGCTCGGCCTCGACCACGACGCCGTGGTCATGTGCGTACTCGACAACCTTCTTCGTGATCTCGATATTTTCGGCAAAGGGCTTGGAGGAGGCGTCGATCATGACAGAGGTGAAGCCGCCGTCGATGCAGGACTTGCAGGTCTCGAAGTCCGGGCCGTGGTCAAGGTGCAGCACGATGGGGATATCGGGGCAGCACTCGACAGCAGCTTCCACGAGCTTGACGAGGTAGGTGTGGTTCGCGTAAGCGCGGGCGCCCTTGCTGACCTGCAGGATCACGGGCGCGTGCTCTTCCTGGCAGGCCTCGGTGATACCCTGCACGATCTCCATGTTGTTGACGTTGAACGCGCCGATGGCGTATCCGCCGTCATAGGCTTTTTTGAACATTTCAGTAGATGTTACGAGCGGCATAATATCTTCTCCTTTGATAAAAAGTTATTTCAAATGTTTGGTACGTTTGGAACTAATTGTATTGTAACAGAGAAATTTGATTTTGCAAGAGGATTTGCGATATTTTTGAAAAAAAGGAGACAAAACCGATTCGCTTTGTCTCCTTTCTTTCCTCAGATGTTCACTTTGACCGTCTCAGCAATCTGGTCCGCTGTCAGGCCATACTCGCGCAGCACGTCCGCCGCCTTGCCGGACTGGCCGAAGCGGTCGTTCACGCCGATCTTATGGAACTTGCAGTTGACCTTACCCATCAGGACGTCGGCCACGGCGTCGCCCAGACCGCCGATGACGCTGTGCTCCTCGACGGTGATGACCTTGCCGCACTTTTCAGCCCATTCGGTGACGCACGCAGCGTCGATGGGCTTGATGGTGTGGATGTTGATGACGGCGGCGTCGATGCCATCGCTTGCGAGCGCTTCGGCAGCCATCAGGGACTCGTTGACCATCAGACCCGTTGCGAAGATCGCGACGTCCTTGCCCTCGCGAAGAACGTTGGCCTTGCCGATCTCAAAGGGCTTGACCATGTCGCCCTCAAAAACGGGCGTGGCGAGGCGCGCAAGGCGCATGTAGACGGGGCCTTCGAAATCAGCAATCGCCATGGTGGCGGCCTTGGCCTCGTTGGCGTCCGCGGGGCAGATGACCGTCATGCCGGGGATGGCGCGCATGAGCGCGAGATCCTCGATGCACTGGTGGCTGCCGCCGTCCTCGCCGACGCTGACGCCCGCATGGGTCGCGCAGATTTTGACATTGAAGTGGGGATAGGCGATGGAGTTGCGGATCTGCTCATAGGCGCGGCCCGCCGCGAACATCGCAAACGAAGAGCAGTAGGGGATGAGGCCCATCGTGGACATACCGGCGGCGATGTCGACCATGTTGGCCTCGGCAATGCCGCAGTTGTAGAATTTTTCGGGGTGCGCCTTGGCGACCTTGCAGGTCTGCGTGGCGTTGGCGAGGTCGGCGTCGAGCACGACGACCTTATCGTTCTTTTCGACCAGTTCGATCAGCGCTTCGCCGTAAGCCTGACGGGTCGCAATTTTATCAGCCATGTTCTTAGTCCTCCAATTCCTTCAAAGCCTGCTCGCGCTGCTCGGCATTTGGGGCCTTGCCGTGCCAGCCGACCTGATTTTCCATGAACGAAACACCCTTGCCCTTGACGGTGTGTGCAAGGATGGCCTTGGGCTTGCCGGGCATGGTGGGCTTGGAGAGCGCCGCCTCGACGGCGTCGAGATCGTTGCCGTCGGGCAGCTCGATGAGATCGAAGCCGAAGGCGCGCAGCTTGGCGGGCAGATCGCCAAGGCTCATGACCTGGTCGTTCGTGCCGTCGATCTGGAGCCCATTGTTGTCGATGATGACGGTCAGATTGTCGAGTTTATAGTGTGCAGCGGCCATGTAAGCCTCCCAGATCTGTCCCTCCTGGCTCTCACCGTCGCCGACGAGGGCGAAGACCTTCGTATCCTTGCCGAGATGCTTGGCACCGAGCGCCATACCGACAGCGATGGATACGCCCTGACCGAGAGAACCTGTGGAAGCGTCCACGCCGGGGACCTTCTTCGCGTCGGGATGACCTTGCAGAATGGAGTGCAGCTGGCGGAAGTTCGCGTACTCGTCGCGGGAGATGAAGCCCTTGGCGGCGAGGACTGCGTAGTAGCAGGGAGCGGCATGACCCTTGGAGAGCACGAAACGATCACGGTTGGGATCATGCGGGTTCTGCGGGTCAACGCGCATGTGGTTGAAGAAAACGCTGGTCATCAGCTCCACCGCAGACAGCGAACCGCCGGGGTGGCCGCTGCCGGCGTTGGCGGTCATCGTGATGATGTCACGCCGTACCTGCCGGCAGATGGGGGAAAGCTCTTTTGTATTCATGGAAACCCTCCTTGAAAAATACATTTCATCAACTGTTAAGTATATCGGATGAAGCCGGGAAAGTCAATTTTAATCCTCGTTCTTTTTCATCTTTACATGCGACAAGGGATTTGCCTTTGCAGCCACGCGCAGCGCGTCGTTATCAATGTGTGTGTAGATCTCCGTCGTGTTCAGATGCTCATGCCCGAGCACCTCCTGCACGGCTTTGACGTCCACGCCATTTTGCAGCATGAGCGTTGCCGCCGTGTGGCGCAGCTTGTGCGAGGAGTATTCTGAAGCGTCGAGTCCCGCGGCGCTCAGGTGCTTTTTGACGAGTGCGTGGACGCTCGAGCGGCTGATGCGCTCGTTGCGCGACGAGAGGAAGAGGGCATTGTGATCGCGGCCGGAGATGGGGCGGCGGACGGCGAGATAACGCTTAAGCGCATCCTTGCAGGCGTCGTTTAAGTAGACGATGCGCACCTTGTTGCCTTTGCCGAGCACGCGCAGCGCGTCGTCCTGAATGTCCTGCAGATCGAGGCCGCAGAGTTCGGAGATTCGCAGCCCGCAGTTCAGAAAGATCGTCAGAATGCAGTAATCGCGCTCGCGGTTCTGCCCGTCGACGGACTGGAGAAGCTGCACGCTCTCGTCGAGCGTCAGGTACTTCGGCAGTGACTTCTTGATCTTGGGGGAGTCGAGGTCCTTGCAGGGATTCGTGTCCAAAAGGTGCGCTTTATTGACCAAATAGTTGTAAAAAGACCGAATCGTCGCGATTTTTCGCGCTCTGGACGCGGCATTCAGGCCGTAGTCGGACACGTCGCTGTTCTGATGCTGCACGCGGTCACGGCTCAGATAGGTCATGTAGGCGTAAATATCGGTCAATGTTACTTTTTTCACAAAGCCGAGATCGACATCCATGATGGAAATTTCACTCAAAGGGAGGTCGCGCAGCGACGGGTCGCGCGACTGCTTCAAATAGCGGAAAAAGTTGCGCAGGTCGAGGAAGTATTCGTCGACTGTTTTCTGCGAGTGGGCTTTGATGGTCTCGTGATAGGATAAAAAATCACGCAGGATCGGCGGCGATTCCAAGCGGTAGTCGTTCATAGTAAATGAGCGCCAGTGCAGGCACAGAAACAGCTCATCTAAATCAGAAAGAAAAAATACGGAGAAGTTACGAAGTGTTGGATTTCAAAATACCGGAAAAAATTCGGTAGCTCTGATCTGTGAGCGTTGTCGGCGGTTCAAGCGTGATACACAGCTGCGCAGCGATTGATCGTTCGAACGGATGCACAGCGCACATGCCGTTAATCGACGGTATGACGGCTTTCAATAAAGAGGCCGATGGAGAGGGGGCAGGCATTTTGAAGTCCATACTCAATTGAACAAAATAAAAATTTTGTTCAATTGAGGGGAGCGGAAAAGCGTATTCTTGCGGAAATGAGCGTTTTGGCGTGGCTGGCGGCAAAAACCTCCTTTGTCAGGATCATGGGATGATAGCTATTGGTTCCGGCTGCGTGAAAACGCTGCCGGTTTTGCTGCAATGTTATCAATATTATTATGTAGATGCTACATTACGATCAGCGCGCCGGCGTTTACGCCTGCACGATGGCGCGCAGCGCTTCGGCGATGTTGCGCGCTTCAATCAGCGCGAGCCCCTGCGGCGCGCGGATCTGATCCTTGCGCTGCTTCGGGATGATGCATGTTTCAAAGCCCAGACGGTGCACCTCGCTGAGCCGCTCGGAAAGATGGTTCACGCTGCGCAGCTCGCCCGTCAGGCCGACTTCGCCGATGGCGGCGACATGGTTGCCGATGGGCTTGTCGAGATAGCTCGACGCCAGCGCCAGCACGGCGGCAAGATCCGCCGCAGGCTCGTCCACGCTGAGTCCGCCGATGACGTTCAAAAACGCATCACAGCCGGACACCTTGAGCGCGCCGCGCTTTTCGAGCACCGCCATCAGCATGGCGGCGCGGTTGTAGTCAAAGCCGTTGCTTGTCCGCCGCGAGACTGACTGCGCCGCGGGCGCAAGCAATGCCTGCACCTCGGCCAGCACCGGGCGCTGGCCCTCCATCACGCAGGTCACGCAGGTGCCGGGCGCGTCGTCGGGCCGTCCCGAAAGCAGCATTTCCGACGGGTTCGGCACTTCGACAAGGCCTTCGCTGCGCATTTCGAATACGCCGATCTCGTTCGTTGCGCCGAAGCGGTTTTTTGCCGCGCGCAGGATGCGATAGCTCATGTGCGCCTCACCCTCGAAATATAAAACGCAGTCGACCATGTGCTCCAACACCTTCGGGCCCGCAATGGAGCCCTCTTTATTGACATGACCGATGACGAAGACGGTGATGCCCTCCCCTTTGGCGAGCTGCATCAGCTCCAGCGTGCAGGCGCGCACCTGCGCCACGCTGCCCGCGGGCGATTCGAGCGAGTCCTGATAGAGCGTCTGGATGGAGTCGACGATCAAAACGTCGGGCTTTTCCTCTTCGACGGATTGGAGCACATCGCCAAGGCAGGTCTCGGACAGCACGTACAGGTTGTCCGACTGCACGCCGAGACGGTCGGCGCGCAGCTTGAGCTGGCGCGGCGATTCCTCGCCGGAAACGTACAGAATTTTGGCGTTTTCACTCAGTTTTCCGCAGATTTGCAGCATCAGCGTCGATTTGCCGATGCCCGGCGCGCCGCCGACGAGCACGAGCGAACCCTGCACAGCGCCCCCGCCGAGCACACGGTCAAGCTCGCCCATGCCGGTGGGAAAACGGATCTCCTGCGCCGTGTCGAGCTCTGCGATCGGGTGCGCCTTGGCGCGCAGCGCGCGGCTGCGGCCGCCCGTTTTTGTCTTTGCACCGTCGCCGACGGCCTGCTCGACGAGCGTGTTCCATGCGCCGCAGCTCGGGCAGCGGCCCGCCCATTTGGGCGTTTCGTTGCCGCACTCCGTGCAGAAAAATACACTTTTTGCCTTTGCCATATTGTAAACCTCTTTTGCTTTACTGCTGCTGTAAAAGGCAGGACGCGATCACAACGGCCAGTCTTTGCTGATATTCGCCACTTTTCAAAAGCGCCGTTTCATTTTCATTGCTCAAAAATCCGCACTCGATCAGGATTGCAGGCGCGGTGACGTTTTTCATCAGGAAGATCGACGCGTCGATGGCCTTCTCTGTCTTCTCATTGCCCGCATTGACAGTCTGATTCAGCGCGAGCTGCACCGCATTCGCGACCTCGGCACTCCCCTCTTTTTTGCCGTAAAACACCTGCGCGCCGTGCGTCTGCTTGGATGACGGAAGACTGTTCTGATGGATGCTGACAAGGATAGCACCTTGCGTGCTGTTGACCAGTCCCACGCGGTTTTCGAGGTCGGAGCGCTTCTTTTCCCGCAGCGTGGACGCACTGGCATCGTGGATGGAGATATCCTCTGTGCGCGTCATGCGCGTCTCCTCGCCGAGAAAAACGAGCAGCGCGTCGAGCCGCCGCGCGATGGCGAGGTTCATGTCGCTTTCCTTGCTGCCGTCGGCGGCGACGGCCCCGCCGTCCTCCCCACCGTGCCCTGCGTCGATGACCCAGACGGTCTTCCCTGCCGGCGCCGACACGCTCGTCTCCACCGCCTCCGGCGGCAGAAGCATGCTGACGGTCGCCGCCGTCAGCACGAGCAGCAGCGCGAATATGGCGTAAAACGCCTTTTTTCCGAAAACGATAAACAAAATACCCCTCACCCCGGAACAATGTATGCCCCGCGGCGCGGCCTTATGTGCTTTTCATTATACAGGACTTTGAACAAAAAGAAAAGCCCCGCTTCCCTTTTTTCTCCCGCTGCATAGGATGGTGTGGGCGGATGCCCGATTTCTTTGCAAGGAGGAGACTTCTTTGGACGACAACAGAGCCATGCGCGCCGAGTCCAGCGTGGGCACACTGCCGAACGGCTGCTGCGCGCCGCTGGCTTTTCCCTATGTCCCCGTGCAGAAAAACGACCCCGAGCGCTATTCCCAACAGGACGCGCTCAAGGCCGGCACGCTGTTTCCGGGGCTGAACCTACCCTTTCACGCGCAGATGAAGACGAAGTTCCCCGCCGTCAACACGGCGCTCTCAGAGCTGATGGCGCTCGATTTTGCCATCGACGAGCTGGGGCTTTATCTCACCACACACCCGGAGGACACCGAGGTTCTGAACCTCTACTGGTCGTATATCAAGCTCGGCCGCGAGGGGCGCGAGGCCTATGAAAAGCAGTACGGCCCGATTTTGCAGACGGACGTGACGCCCGGCAGCTTCAAGTGGCTGAATGATCCGTGGCCGTGGGATCTGGAGGGAGAAAAGTAATGTTTGTATATGAGAAAAAGTTACAGTACCCCGTCAAGATCAAGAACCCGAATCCACGGCTTGCCGCGGCGATCATCTCGCAGTACGGCGGCCCGGACGGCGAGCTCGGCGCGTCGCTGCGCTACCTCTCCCAGCGCTACTCCATGCCCTACCCCGAGCTCAAGGGCCTGCTGACCGACATCGGCACCGAGGAGCTGGGGCATTTGGAGATGGTCGGTACGATCGTCCACCAGCTCACGCGAAATCTCACGGAGGAACAGATCAAGGAGGCTGGATTCGAGGCCTATTTTGTCGACCACACGACAGGCGTTTTCCCGCAGTTCGCCTCGGGCTACCCGTGGTCGGCGAGCACCATGCAGGTCACGGGCGACACCATCGCGGACCTGACGGAGGACCTGGCGGCGGAGCAGAAAGCGCGCGTGACGTACGACAATATCCTGCGCCTTTCCGACGATCCGGACGTGAGCGACGTCATCAAGTTCCTGCGTGCGCGCGAGATCGTACACTTCCAGCGCTTCGGCGAAACGAAGCGTACAAGATGAAACAGGATGAAAAGAACTGCTGACATAAAAGACATCCAAGGCCAAAACTTCTCGGATGTCTTTTATTATTAGGATTTAATTATGATGACATCCAGTCGATCCCCACACCACCTTGCAATATGCATGACGGTCTAATTTCAAATACTTGGCAAGACGCATATATTGAAGCATATGCCATTGTCCAAATGCACGGGGGAAAAGATAGCTAACGTGTTGGGTGATCTTCTTGAGTTCCTCTGGTACCTCAGCGCTAAAGACGCAAGTGCCATTATGACCCCTTCCATTGCGCACGTCTTCCGCATCAAGAAAGGCTTCGCCTGCATTCTTATAGATCTGCCGGAGCATGTCGAAGACATCATCGCGAGTATAAATTGGGCAAGACAAAAACAGCGGATTTTCCGAGAATTCTTGAAAAGAAACAAACGAATCGTAGCTATCTTCTGCGTGATAAGTATTATGGGTGGCAGAAAGTAAATCCATCTTTTCCCGAAATGTCTTGGGCTTCTGTTTGAATAACACGTTGTATTCGCCCTGCTCCATGATCGATGTGTTGAGGATGTTTTGGCAGGAGACATCATAAAGTTCTTCTGGTGTTATGTCATCAGCCAGAGCGCCGGTTTCCCATTGCACTTTGTCGAGTACATCCAAGAGATTGAGTCTTAAAAGTAAAATTTTCTTGAGGTTTTCTCTTTCAAAAAGGTGCCAATCGTAGCATAGGCACTCTTTGCCGTCCTGGGTTATGCCGACAAACTCTTGATAATCTATAAGGCCCTTCCCAGCGGGGAGAATGACCATGCCAGATACTTCCAACTGGTCACTGTTTTGCCAGCCGAGCAATGCCGTATGCCGATGCTGCCCCGCATAATGACGTTCAATGACTTTGTGGGCAAGTGGAATTACGCGTGAGGTCATCCGATACTCGAAAGACATTTCAGAGGAAGCCTTCCACACGTATTCCTCCCGCAGCGAAAAACCATCTCTGCGCAGGACGGCCTTGCAGTGCGGACACTTTTCTTCGGGCAGATCCAATCCAACAACTGCCTGTAGTTCTTCGTGATAATAGCCGCAGTTGGGACAGTAATAGTGTGCTGGCATAGGATTTAGTTCGTGGTCACCTAATAGATAGATCAGGATCGAATTGGTTATTGTCCCTGCCAGATATAACTTTCCGCAGGCTTGTTTGACAGCCTGACTGATTTCCTTGAACAGAAGGAAATTGTCAATGCAGTCTGGCTTTTGTGACAAACAGTTTATTTCCCGTTCGAGCCGAAGGGATACCTCATTCGGGATGCCTGCCGGGTACAATTCGCACAGAGCATCTTCGCAGCAAGTCCTCAAATTGTACAAAGGCTGATCTTTCATGAAATTTCTCCTCCTTAGACTAAATTTAGCTTACTGCTACTATAGCAAAGCACCCTGTACGCTTGTCTGTACAGGGTGCTTTGCTGAATGCAATAATGTAACTGAGTACTTGGAAGGGAAAACAGTATTGAGCTATCAGCGATTGCGCAGTGTTACCATATCGTGTTTACAGCTGCGCGCTCAACTTTTTCTGTGCATCCTGAAACCATCGGTTTTCTGGCTCAATTTGCAGAACGTACCGCACTTTACCCATCAAGTGCAGAAGATAGGACGAACTCCGGCTCGATCCACTGTCTTCAACAAAGTTCAATCGGTGGCGGCGTATGACACTATCCTCCGCCCCGAATTTTAATGCGTAATGGACTTCCTGGCGCAGTGCGCGTTTGTAATCGTTAGGGATGGATGTCTTTTCATTGACGACCAAGCCTGTTACTGTCTGCCGGTCAGCATTGCTGATGAAATGTGTTTTCGATTCATTCAATTCAAAGCCCATCTCAAACAGCATTTTTTTGACTTTTTGATAGGCTCCGTAAAGCGGACGGTCGGAAGAAAAGGTCATATCGTCGCAGTAGCGAGTATAGGTGATTTGGCGTTGGCTGCACCAGAGACCGATCTGGTCGTCAAAACGACGCATGACGATATTGGAGAGCGCAGGAGATGTTGGAGAGCCTTGTGGAAGGACATCATTTTTGCAGCACAGTGAGGTAAGAAGATAGCCGACCTGCTTCGATACATAGCAGGTGTTGAAAGCTGAGCAGAGGACCTGTTCAAAGGAGATGCTTCCAAAAAAATCGGTGATGTCCAGTTTGAGCAGATACTTCCTACCGACATGCGGTTCTGCATTCCTGAGAGCCGATCCTCCCTTTCTGTATGCGGTGGCGAAAGTGGAGACCGGGAAGTGCGAAAGGAAATTTCGATTGATTTGTTTTTGGCAGGCCAGAAGTCTTGCGTTCGGAATGTGCAGATGGCGAAAGCCGCCGCTGTGCTTCGGAATCATAACGGGGTGGTATGCATCCTGAATATGATTGACAAGATGGTTGAGGGCCCCGCAGCTCACACTCAAAAAGTCAGCCAATTGACTCGCGTCATAGAGAAAAGGAAGCGCAGGGTGTACCGCATGAAAGTCCAAAACCATATTTTCTGCTGCTGCCGGACCAAACTTCTTCACAAAAGCGGCATCACACGATTCAAAAGTCACAGAGCATCCGTTTGTTTTCATGAGCGGTATCCTCCAAAATAAAAATCAGCCCTTTGCAGTACAAATTGGTCTGATGAAGCGGAGGCGAATCCTGAATCATGAAGTGATTTGTAATTCGCCGGAGCGCATCAGATCGGGCTTCGCTGTGCGAAGCTGATCTCTGCTTTAAAACCGAGGCAGCGACTCGCTGTCCCTCCTAAAGACTTTGACTTTAGGCTGTACGCTACTGCAAAGGACTGATTTTATTAATATGATAAGTCCATAAAGTAGAAACTGTCAAGGTGCTCTGCGATTTTAGAAAATAACTCGTAACTTTGTGCAGAACATATTCTGTGTGGGAACCTATAACCGTACTTCAGTTTCCCAAAAAGTTTTTTCGCGTCGAGAACCGTGCCAGATCAATGTTGGTGGCCCATCCTTAAACTCAAGTGGGCATAACAGATAACAAAAAGAATAACGATTTCCCGTCTATGACCTTAAACGCAGGTGGGAAACGGAACTGTCGGTCTTTTTGGCAGGCCGCTCGATACGACGGAAAGAGTTTATTCACAGAATTCAAAGGAATCCCGCTGATTTACAGTATCCAGCGCAAGCTGCGCACGAGACAGTTCATCAGTGGTCTTTTCATAGTCCGCCTCCACAGCCGCCAGATCGTAGTTCGTGTAGGTGTAGTCGATGATGTTTGACTGCCGGCCGTACTGCTCCTCGACGCGCTCCTTGGGAAGGCGGCTCTTCATTTCAAGAAGCTTATTCTTGCGTCTCGTGAGCTGCGGGATATAGACCAGCATCTCGTCGATGGTCATGTCAAAGCCGTCGACAAAATGCGTCGTATTAAAGCAGTTGATCGCGTGCTTGAGGCGGCGGATCTTCTCTTCAAGTTCTGCAAGTCTCGCCTGCGTCTCGGCATAGTCATAAGCAGGGCGCACGGACTCCGCGTCCTCGCCCATCGCGGCGCGGAAGTCGCGGCTGCGCTGCTCTTTATCCAGCAGGGCGGAATATTCGTCATTCAGCTTTTTCAGCAGCTTATTGGCCTGAGCAGAAGTATATTTCATTTTGTCCATCCTTTCTTGGCGCCGTACTACGGCACTATCCGTATGCTCTCTGTTCTGCTGATAGAATAGCACGGCACCCGGTGCAAATGTCTGTACAGGGGAACTGTGCGTAGTTCTATTTCAGTTTCATATCGCTTGCCAGGCGCTTATAGATGTGCTCACCGCTCGGCGTGGTCTCGCTCCATTGGAATATTCCGATGAACCGGTAAGCGTCTTCGCCGCGCTCGTCCTTGCTCTTTGCGAAGGTATAGCGAGGCTTATCCGGGTGCTTTACTGGGGTAGCGCCGCTGTTATTATGCTCGATGATCACATTCCAGTCAGCGGACAGCTCATTGACCCAGCCGCGAGACTGCGCCACTTTTGAGCCGTCGGGCAGTTCGATCGCCAACTTAGGACACCAAAGCATCCGATCATCGGCCACACGGAAAAAGCTGCGCTGGATGCGATAGTTCGCATCCTTGCCGAAGCATTTTTGGCAAATATCGGCAATCGTTTTAAAGGAATAGGCATCCTCTGTCCGCAGAATACCGCGCTCTTTAATGCTGCGCCATTCCTCTTCACGCTTAAGCCATGGAGAGAGCTGTTCTCCTTTTTCTGCGACCTTTTGCCTGATCTCGCAGACGATCTCTCGGATGCGGGCGTGAAGCGCATCTGCGTCCAGCGTTGCATCCACGCGGCGAATCGTCAATCCGTCTTCGCTGCAGGCGGACAGCGCCGTTTGCAGGTCGATCTCGCGTTCTGCATCCTTGAGCGTATTGTCCTTGTGATACGCTTCATCGCACTCCACGCCGTAGTTGATCTGCGGAAAATAGAGGTCGATCAACGCATATCCATTTGGGCGGCGGACATATTGCTGCGTCACGGGCTTGATGTTCAGATCATCCAGCCTTGCCCAAATCGCGTTGACAACATAGTTTTCCTTCTCTTTGTCCTTGGTATGGTGCGAAAACATACGGTAGAGGTAATCTTGTTTCCATGCACGGCCATTTTCTAACATCATAAAAGCCTCCCCATTTCAATGTTTAGACAATCGGTGTTGTAAGAATTTCTATATCTCGGGATAAATTTACATCAAGACCATCTGCCATTTTGTCAGTATCATAACCGCCCAGCACGCAAGCTTTTAGCAGCACGATATCGCTTAGGCTAAGCCTATTTGGTATACTTGTTCTTTCCAAGGCTCTCAATGATCTCCTCCCGCAGCCACGCAGGCTCTACGACCTCCACATGCGGCAGGTATTGCAGCGCCCAGAATTTGACGCCGCGCGGCGGCGCGGTAAAACTGGCGGTAAAAGTATTTTTGTCGCGTTCACGGATCTGCACCTCTGTGCCGAAGCGATCGATCACATCGTCGAGGATGGTGAGGTCACAGTTCATGACGATGCGCTCCTGTGCACCAACATAGGCATAGACAGCGTTTTGCGCCTCCTGACGGGCGACAGCTTCGCTGCGCGACTCGTCCAAAAGTTGAATGTCCTTCATGCGGTCTATGCGGTACAGCCGGGTGTGAGGATCATGGTCAGGGACGCAAATGAGATAATACCGCTCATTCATGTAGACCATTTCATAGGGACTGAGCGTATAGGTCTTTGTTTCATGCTGCTTTTTATCCAGACCGTAGTGGAGGTAGCTGAGCTTGATCTTTTTCTTCTGCTCAATGGCCTCATCCAACTGCTCGATGTTCCAGAACACCTGCCGATTGTCGGTCTTGCGATCCTGCCGTGATATGGTCAGATAGCGATAACGCTTCCGCTGGTGGATGCTAAGCTGCTTTTGCAGCTTTTGGACAAGCTGTTCCGTTTGCTTTGCGGGAATGAACGGGAAGGAATATACCGCGTCGGTCAGCAGAAGAACTTCCGACGGCTCCAATTCCCGATCTCGTAAGTAATAGCCCACACCGTTATCCTCGTAAAGGGAGACATCGTAACCGAGCTCGATCAAAAGCGCAACAGCCCCGTATACGGTGCGGCGGTCGATTTTGATACCGTAGAGGGACTGCATCTTTGCAATGATCTCCCGCATGGGCAGAATATGTTCCGCATCGGAATACTCCTTTAGAACCTCCAAAAGGCAGATGGCATTGGCTTTTTCCGTCAGCATAATGCAGTCCCTCCGTGTCGTTTTACTTCAGTACCGGCCACTTAGCCCAATTAGAGCAGGAAGAACTGCAAAACTTTGTACTGCCCCGATTGGAACCGTTTGGAATTTGGCACTTGGCGCTATTGCTGGTCGGCTCCGAAGAGTTTCCGGAATTCACCAGATTGCGGCTTCCGGTCCAATAGGCGCAAGTGGCGCAGACCTTGTTTGTTTTGGAATAATGCACAAAGACATCTCCTCTCATAGTATAGCATCGGTTTCGATGCTTGCATAGATGCTACCATAAGGGGGTGTACAAAAGTCTGTATTGCTGTCTTTTGCTACGCAGAAAGACTATCTCTACCGAGCAGCATCATCCTCCGGCGGCAGGACCGGTCTCCGCATCATGCGATGAACAGTCCTCCACACTTGAAGTCTGCTGCCGGGATAGGATTCTCTCAGCTTCTCGACAGCGCGGTTCTTTGCCTTCTCCACGGCGGACTCCTTCATCATGTGATACATCCCGATCTCTTTCAAGGTCGCCTCCGGGTATCCGAACACGCCGCAGGTCTTGCCGAGAATGTCCCTGTCCTTCTTCGGCAGGGTATCGAATAGCTCCCGAAGGAGCTCGATGCAGACTTTGCGGTACACGGCTTGCTCCGCTGAAACGGAAAGCATCCCCGGCATCAGCCGCTCGTAGGGATCGCCGTCATAGCCTTCCGAAACAAGATCATGCACACCGAGAAAATGGGTGTTGTAGCGAACATACCGGCTGACACGAGCCTCGGGAATGCCCAACTCCTCCGCGATTTCACTGGTATCCTTCCATGCGGTATGATACAAACTCTGTGCCTGCCGGACGGCAGCCATCTCGTCCTTGCTCAACGCCATGCAGCCAATATTCTGCTCCAGCCAGCGGGTCATGCGCCCCTTCAAATGCGGGTAGAGGTAGGTAGTGAGCGCGGCGCGGCTCTCGTCATACTCCCGACTCTGTATCCGTGTCAGGAACTCCAACGCGCCCTCGCCGCAGAGATCGTCCAGAATCGTTTTCGTATACGTGGAAAATTGATTCGGATGATGCTGATCTGTCATCAGGCAGTTGAATTCCGCCGCGGTTTCCTTGGCGATGCCGCGGATCAGACCGATGTTTTTATGGTACAGTTTTTCCAGCGCGGCCTCATCGCCGTCATAATATTGGCGAACCAGTTGCTCGTTGGTCATGCTTGCTCACCCGCCTTTACCTTCGGCGGACGGCCCCTCGGATTGGCCGTTCTGGTGATCCCGCAGTGCTGGTAAACGCGCTCAGAGGAAATACGCTGCTCGAAAGCCTCTACGGAGATATTCGCGTCACGTAGAGCGTCATAGAGCAGAGCTCGCACATAGTCCTTGGCTTTTCTTGCGTCCTCCTGCGAGATCGCACCCCGCTGCATATCCTTTGTGATGCGGGCAAAGGCGGTCACCTTGACTTTGACCTTGGGAATGTCCTTCGCCAGTTCCTTCTGCAACTCCACCGTGCCGAACTGCCGGCAGGTGTAGCCGGGCGCATGGGGACACGCCCCTTCGCAGTACAAAGCATGGACACCGCTCTTGAGCAGAAAATACCGTCCGCAGATGATGCAGCGGCGGATGTTGTGCCCACTGTTCAGCGCCAGCATATAATCGGCTTTCATCAGCGCCTGTAAGCTGTCGGTCACATGCTCCTGACAGATAGCGACAGAGCCGTCCGGCAGCGGCCGCGGCAAATAGGAAAGCTCGTAGGCGTCGTGGGTCGTATAGCAATCGCCGTTGTTGCGGATGGGATTGACGATGAGCTTTTCCGCAATGCGTTCATCATTGTAGAAGCCGTAGAGTGCTGCGGCATAGTCCTCTGGGCTGTTATGCTTCAGCTTGGACAGACTAAAGCTGATGAAATTCCGAATAGTACCGTTGAAAGCGCGAATGTCGTGAAGATATGTTTCATAACGGCGGATGTATTTTTTGTAATCACGCCATGCGTCCTTGGTAGGACCGATGGCACGAAGCATTTCGTAATAAAAGGCATCGCCTTTTTCTAAAGCTGCTTCGCTCGGATGGAACAGGACAAGCGGAACATCCTTGACCGTTTCACTGCGCGCGGAGATTTCATTCGCCACGCGCTCAAGTCGTTTCCGTTGTATCTCTTCTGACGGCTCATGCTCCTCTTTCGGAAACAAATCGAACTGCCCCGTGACCTCCCGTATGACAGAGAAGAAAGCGTCCTCGCTCTCGTCCAGCAGCAAGCGGAACACAGCGTAGCGGCGCAGCACTCCGCATAGCGCCGCCAGCTCCTCGTTCAGCTTCCACCAAAGCTCTATGCTCCCGCTCTGCTCATATTCTTCCGCAAGGCTGGTGACCTGCTTCATGCGTTTGCTCATGGGTCGATATTCGTCCGGCGACAGGTTCAGCAGATCGGCGGTCAACATACCGGCAGTGAACTGCTGACCGTATAGCTCCAGCGTACTGCCATAGGTGTAGAAAACGATGCTGCCCTCCATGCGTACCCCTCCTGCTAAAATCTGTCCTACCTGACTTTTAATCTGTCCATACTTTTTCTCAGAATAGCATAAATTCCTCCACAATACAAGCAGAGGGGAAAAACCATGTGCCGTCCCGTGGTAACGCCCCTCTGCTTTTTCCGCTCTCATCGTTCCGATGGGAGCAATATTTTTTAAGGAGGAACAAAAATTGAAAAAAGAAAACCGATTGCTGACCATCGATGGAGAAACACTGATGAGTCAGCCGCTCACGCCGCTGAACTTTGTGGTGGACACGCTGCTCTCTCAGGGCCTGCACATCCTCGCGGGCTCACCCAAGGTGGGAAAGTCCTGGCTGGCGCTGTGGCTGGCGGTCACGGTGGCGAAGGGCGATCCCGTCTGGGGCATGGGCGTGAAGCAGGGCACCACGCTCTACCTCTGCCTGGAGGACTCCACCCTCCGCATCCAGAATCGCCTGTTCGAGATCACGGAGGACGCTCCCGCCAGCGTCCACTTCTCCACCAACAGCGATACCCTTGGTAAGGGTCTGGAGGAACAGCTCTGTGCGTTCCTCTCTGAGCACCCCGACACGGTGCTGGTCATCATCGACACGCTGCAAATGATCCGCAGCGCCGGTTATGACAACACCTACGCAAATGACTATCGCGACCTCTCCGCGCTGAAGCGTATTGCGGACGCCCACGGCATCGCCATTCTGCTGATCCACCATCTGCGGAAGGAGCTTGCCGACGATGTGTTCAGCCGCATCTCCGGCACAACGGCCATCAGCGGCGCGGTGGATTCCAGCTTCACGCTGGTGGAGGACAAGCGCGGCAGCGGCAAGGCGACACTCTCCTGCATCGGGCGCGACATCGAGTACCGGGAGCTGACGCTGGAGCGCAACACGGAAAATGTGTGGGAGCTGGTGTCGGACAGCCGGACGCAGCCGGAGCTGTTGGGTGGCCGGATCGTCATTCTTCTCTCTGAACTGATGCGTGACCGTGCGGAATTTATCGGCACTCCCACGGAGTTGTCCGCGCAGATCGACCCTGCGGGCAGCGAGGGCATCACGCCGAAAAAGGTGTCCCGTCTGATCCTGCAAAGCGTTGCCGCACTAAGCAAAATCGACATTTCTGCCGTGGTGCGCCGCAGTAACGGCAAGCGGCTCATCGAACTGCGCCGTGCCGAAAGTGACGATGCACAGGGTACCCAAGCTGTTGACCTTATCGACCCTGCCGATGTCTCAGGCGGTGAGAACGCCCCGTGTTTCGCCCTGTGAGCCGTTGTGTGCGCTCGCAGAGCCGACGGGGAGCGAGTACACGACAAGGAGCTTATTAAGCCACCGTGTCCCCTGCGCGCCCAGCGTTTCGACGGCATGAAGCACACGCCGAGGGTAATGATACCACCCCCATGCAGAAATGCAAAAATAACACTGTGTGCAAGAAGAAAAATCCATTGAAAGCCAGCAGAAGAAACATTTCGTTTCTCTGCTATAAATGGAAAATTTCTCTGCTAAGGATACTGTTCCCAATAAGCGCAGAATTTTCCTTTTACGGAAGTCTTATCACCTCCCTTGGAGGTGGCCAGCATCGCATTTGTCTGGTCTGCGGCGAAGCCGCTGTCCTGCCAAATGCACTGGGCGGGGCAAAGCCCCGCACCCCCACGCTGTGAGCGTTTCTGCGGAAACGCTTTTACCCGCCTCCGGCGGCGCAGCTTCAAAGGGGGACCAGTCCCCCTTTGAGGAACCCCCAGCTCTCCGAGGGGACGAGAGAAATCATTTCAGAAAGGTCACTGATTATGAAAAAAGATATCAAATTCAGCACGCGCATGGCGTCCGCTGACCGTGAGAAGATCAGGGCACTGGCGGCGAAGGCCCACATGTCCATGAGCGACTATGTCACCGCCTGCTGTCTTGGCAAACGGATCGTGGTCATCGACGAACAGAAAGAACTGCTCCGCCAGCTCAAAGGCATCGGCAGCAACATCAACCGCCTCACCGTTCTTGCCAACATGGGCACGGTGCAGGTCATCGGTTTGGAAAAAGCTGCCGGTGAGTTGTCCGAGGTCAGCGCCGCGTTGCGGGCTGTCATGGAAGGGCGGTGAGCCGTATCGCCATCATACATTTTGTGAACTACAAGCGGGGCACACAGTCCCGCGCCGCCATGCGCGGCGTGATGCTCTATGTCATGCAGGAAAAGAAAACCGCATGGGATGGCGTGCCGCTCGTCAGCGGCATCAACTGCCAGCCGCAGAGCGTCTACGACGATTTCCTGAACACGAAGCTCCTCTACCACAAGGACGGCGGCTTGATGTTCTACCACATGGTGCAGAGCTTTCCGAAAGGCGCGGCGGTCGATCCCCGGCAGGCCCACGAAGCTGCGCGGCGGCTGGCGGAATACTTCGACGGCTGCGAGGTGCTGGTCTGCACCCATGTAGACCGCGAGCACATCCATTCCCACTGCGTCATCAACTCCGTCAACTTCGAGACCGGCAAAAAGCTGCACATGGCGAAAGAACAGATTCAAGAACTAATGCGGCGCAACGACGCGATCTGTCTGGAAATGGGCCTGCCGGTCTTTGAGCCGACCACACAGCAGGCCCGCGGCATGAGCGGCGCGGAGTATCACACGGCGCTGAAGGGCCAAAGCTGGAAGCTGCGGCTCATGAACACCATCGATGCGTGCATGAAATACGCCGTCGACAAGGACGCCTTCGTTTCCCTGATGGCATCCGAGGGCTACGCCGTCCGCTGGGAGAGCGGCCGCAAGTACATCACCTACACCACGCCGGACGGACTAAAATGCCGCAACAGCAAATTACACGAAGAAAAGTATTGCAAGGAGGCCATGGAGCATGAATTCAGAATACGGGCAGAGCTCGTCCAGAGAAAATTCCATCGAGCAGAGGAAACCGATGGAGGAATTGAAGCGGATGAATCAGCCGAGCAGCGCACCGCCGGCTGCGCCGCAGCCGATGCAGCCCATTGTGATCCAGTGCGATTTGCCGCAGGCGATGAGCAAGCTGGCGGAGCAGGCAGACGGAATAAACTGGGAGCTGGCGGAAATCCGGAAGACCCTGCCGGAACTGAAGCCGTACATCGATCTGACGCCGGTACAGAACACACTGGTCGAGATACAGAAATCGCTGACAGAGATGAACAGACTGCTGGAACGGGTTGGGAATCTGAGCGAGAAATATTCCTCCAAGTGGATCGACTGGCTCCCGGACTTCAGCCTGCTGGTGGCCCTCAAGTGGATCATGCTGGTGCTGATCCTTGGCACGGCGGCACTGGCGGGTTGGTATGGCGCGGCGGCGATCCGCGGCCTGTTCCTCTGATGCCTGCCGTGGCAGGACTGGCTGCCGCGGGGACATTGATGGACGAGGATGAGGACGCCGAGGAAAAGCGGCGGCGCATAGAGGCGAAAATCGCCGCCGAAAACTTCGGCGCGGTGATCGGACTTGCGACAGGTGTGGTTATCGTGGCAAAAGAAAAGCACGACGAACATGCTGCACAAAAGGAACAGGAAGAACAATCACATGGGCAAACGATGGGTGGGTTATAGGAATCATGTACTCACCTGTCCTGAATCATACGAATGAAAGAGACAGACCAAGTCAGTCTGTCTCTTTTGCATAGGACAAGTTTCCCACAAATAAAATATTAGCACCGCGGGAGGTGATAGTTATTATTGTCCGCCCTTTCACTTACGATAGTGATGCGCACCTTGTTTCCGGCAGAAAAAACATGATTAGAATCGAAAACCTTACCCCGCAGCTTACCGCCGAGGAGTGCATGGAACAGCGGCGATGTATCGAGGAAGGTCTATTTGAGGTCTTTATAAAATATGAAAAATACAACGAAAATGATAGCTATTTAGGAGCTGCTGCGGTATGATGTACCTGTCAGCAGCTCTTTTCTATGAGAGAAAGGAGCTACAAAATGAACGCAATCTACGCAAGACAATCCGTTGACAGAGCCGATAGCATTTCCATCGAAAGCCAAATTGAGTTCTGCCAATACGAAATGAGAGGTGAACAGTACAAGGTCTATACCGACAGAGGTTACAGCGGTAAAAATACAGATCGTCCGGCCTTTGCGGAAATGATGAACGACATCGAAAATGGAGTGATCGGTAAGGTCGTTGTTTATAAGCTGGACCGTATCAGCCGTTCCATTCTTGACTTTTCCAATATGATGGAGCAATTTGGGAAGCACAAGGTCGAGTTCGTATCCACGACGGAAAAGTTCGACACCTCCTCCCCTATGGGGCGCGCTATGCTCAACATCTGCATCGTATTCGCACAACTGGAACGGGAAACCATTCAAAAGCGTGTGGCAGATGCCTACTACTCCCGCAGTCAAAAAAGTTTTTATATGGGCGGCAGAGTTCCGTATGGGTTTAGGCTGATTCCAACGACCATTGAGGGTATTAAGACCTCCATGTATGAGATCAACGCAGAGGAAGCAGAGCAGGTGCAATTGATCTATGAGCTCTACTCTAAGCCGGAATGCTCTTACGGTGACATCATCCGCTACTTTCAGGCCCACGGCATTCTCAAAAACGGAAAGCCGTGGGGACGCACACGCCTTGCAGACATCCTTCGAAATCCCATCTATGTTCGTGCGGACCCATCCGTTTATGCGTTCTACCGTGACCAAGGTGCGATCATGGCAAACGACCCTGCCGATTTTATCGGCACGAACGGGTGCTACTACTACAAGGGACAGGACTCTGCCGGACGCAAGCAAATGAATTTGGAAGGCAACCATCTGGTGCTGGCTCCGCATGAAGGTATTATTTCCTCTGACCTGTGGCTGAAATGCCGTGTAAAGTGCTTGGAAGCGCAGCAGATCAAGCCGTATCAGAAGGCCAAGAATACTTGGCTGGCAGGAAAAATCAAATGCGGAGCCTGCGGGTATGCTTTGGTGGATAAGCATTACTCGACCACACGCTCCAGATACCTTCTCTGCTCGAACAAAATGAACGCCAAAGCCTGCGAGGGTCCCGGAACGATCTACACCGACGAGTTTGAGCAAATAATCTATAATGAAATGCAAAAAAAGATGGCTCAATTCAAAAAACTCAGGAGATGTAAAGGAAAACGCGTTAACCCTGAGCTGACGGCGCTGAACATTCAACTTACGCAAGTTGAAACGGAGATCAGCTCTCTGATGGATCGCCTGTCGGCTGCGGACGATACCCTGTTTCGATACATCAGCGGGCGCATCAAAGAGCTGGATGGAAAAAAGCAGGAGCTGATGAAGCGTATCTCTGAACGGAAGCTGCACAAGGAAGCGGACTATACGGAGATCAATAATCACCTGACTATGTGGGATGAACTGAGCTTCGACGATAAGCGACAGACGGTAGATCAGCTTATCCGTGTCATCTATGCGACCAGCGATTCCATCAAGATCGAATGGCGCATTTGAAGGTTTATGATTTCCATCTTGTACGCTTCGGTGAAGGCCTGCGCCTCGCCAAGGACCGCCTGGACGAGAAAAATGTCTACTACGTAAACCCGAGCTTCGACAAGTAAAGATAGAAAATGAAAAGGAAGTCTCTGCCGACCGGCAGAGACTTCCTTTTTGTGGAGGGATACGGTAACGAAAACCCGGGAGCGTTTCAATCCCCGCGCCCCTTGCGGGGCGCGACCGAACTCTGCTTCTCCGAGGGAAATTTCAACCCACGCGCCCCTTGCGGGGCGCGACTGGGTGATGTGCTTGCACTCACCCCGGCGCAGATATTTCAACCCACGCGCCCCTTGCGGGGCGCGACATGTAACAGTAGTGATAAAGACAAGGACAACAAATTTCAACCCACGCGCCCCTTGCGGGGCGCGACATTTTATGGTCGGCGACGTTTTCTCGTCTATGATATTTCAACCCACGCGCCCCTTGCGGGGCGCGACTAAGTATTCCACCAAGAATTAGAGACAGTAAAAATTTCAACCCACGCGCCCCTTGCGGGGCGCGACAGGCCCGCGATGGCGATGAGAACGAAGACAAGGAATTTCAACCCACGCGCCCCTTGCGGGGCGCGACCCACCGGAACCAAGCAGGCCAAAGACCTGTTTGAAATTTCAACCCACGCGCCCCTTGCGGGGCGCGACTCACGGAGCTGGTCGAATGCATCATTATTAGCAGGATTTCAACCCACGCGCCCCTTGCGGGGCGCGACGGTCTTCGGTGCCGTTGTGCTCCGTATGTTGATACATTTCAACCCACGCGCCCCTTGCGGGGCGCGACCGGTTACAAAGATAAATGTGGTCACAGAGATCACATTTCAACCCACGCGCCCCTTGCGGGGCGCGACCCTAAAGTACCATAATAAAAACGAATAGGAGAAGATTTCAACCCACGCGCCCCTTGCGGGGCGCGACGGAGGTCATGTCCGTACTGGTTGCGGGGTCTGGATTCATTTCAACCCACGCGCCCCTTGCGGGGCGCGACATATCGATAATTATTGCAAAAATCCCTACAAATTGATTTCAACCCACGCGCCCCTTGCGGGGCGCGACTTTCTACTCTCGGTGTTGTAACATCGTTTATAGCATTTCAACCCACGCGCCCCTTGCGGGGCGCGACCTCCTGCTCCCGCTGAGCCTGCGCAGGACATTACTATTTCAACCCACGCGCCCCTTGCGGGGCGCGACAATTGCCAAAAGTACCGAAGCCAAAAAAGGAAATAATTTCAACCCACGCGCCCCTTGCGGGGCGCGACTAGAAAGAAAACGCGAACCACGTAGGTCTAAATAAATTTCAACCCACGCGCCCCTTGCGGGGCGCGACAGCAAGAGTGTACAAATCACTATGCACATTTTTGCGATAACAGACAAATTTCAGATGTTTTTGCGCAAAATGCCGCCTGTCAGGGCATTCTGCTCCTTTTTGATGCAGGAAAACCATGCGGATTTTGGGTGCGAACCGCCCAAGTGATCTCTGCGCGCTTGTGCTTCGCACTATAAGATCATCGGTTCCTCGGGCAGATACGTCTGCTTGCAGCCGAAGTGTTCGATTTTATTCTCGTACTTCTTGCCCAAGTAGTAAAATCGAAGGCTGTCCTTTTCTGGGTCAATGATCTTACAGAGTTCATTTTGCAGCTTCCGGCACTGCGCCGTGTCCAGCAGGCATTCGAACACCGAATTCTGCACGCGCTGACCGTAATTGACACATTCCTTTGCGATTCTGCGCAGCCGCCCGCGTCCGGCGGCGTCGCTCGTGTTCACATCGTAGGTGATCAGAACCAGCATAGACGCCTCACTTCCATAAAAACGGCGGATAGTCGTCCAAGTCGCTGCGCAGGTACCGCGCGAGCAGCAGGCTTTGTACATACGGTACCAGACCCCACGGTATCTTTTCCTCGAGAAACGGATGCGTGATGGTCTCCTTTTTCCGCTCCTGCCACTTTTGCAGGAACGTCCTGCGCCCTGTGTCCGTCAGCAGCACCGCGCCGCTCTCGCGGAAGTCAAAATCGATCGCTTTGAGCACACGGTTGTTGATGAGCGTGAGCACAAAGCGGTCGGCAAAGCACGGGCGCAATTCTTCCATCAAATCGAGGGCCAGCGACTCCCGCCCTGGCCGGTCGCGGTGGAGATATCCGACGTAGGCGTCCAGCCCTACGCTTTCAAGCGCTGAGGCGCAGTCGTGTGCGAGCAGACTGTAAGCAAACGACAGCAGCGCGTTGAACGCATCGAGCGGCGGACGGCGGCTGCGCTCGCGGAAGAAAAACGTCTCTTTTCCCTGCAAGATCATGTCGTCCAGCACGCTGAAATATGCCGCCGCACCGACACCCTCGAGGCCGCGCAGACTGTCGAGCGACGTCTCCGCTGCGATCTGCGGCAGAAGCCCCTGTAACTGGTCGGACACGGCTGAAAAGCGCGATTCGTCAATGCGCATGGCGTGGTCACGGCGCGTGCGCTCCACGCTCCATTTTGCGTTGTAGACCTTGCCGAAGATCATCATTCCGGCGACGCGACAGCTCTGCGACGGGTCGTCCGCCACGCGGTACTGCATCCGCCGCAGCAAAACGTTCCCCTGCGCCTGACCTGCTACACGGGCGAGAAATTTCCCGCGCGGCGAGCAGAACGCAAGTCCAACCTCCCGCTGCGCGCATGCGCCCATCAGGGCGGGCGACGCGCCCGCATAAGAAAATGAGACGATGCTTTGCAGCGTGTGCAGCGGATAGCGGGCGACCGCTTCCCCGCCGCGGTTCGCCACAACGTTTTCCCCGTCCAGCGAGAGGTAAATGTCCTCCGATGTGACAAAAAGCGTGTTCAAAAGCTGTCTCATCGCTCTCCCTCCATTGCGCCGCGCAGATACGCGGAAACGGACTTGCTTCTCATCAGCTTTGGCAGACACAATCCTTTCAGCGAGCAGGCGTTGCAGCCCTTTGTCGGCTTTACCTTTGGCGTGCTGCCGCGCGCATAGAGCGCATGCATCTCTTCAAGGAGGGCACGCACCTCCTGCCGCAGCTCAGGGGTGAAGTCGACTTCCGTGCGCCGCCGCGGCTCGCCGTAATAGAGCGCGCCGCGCGGGATCTCGCAGCAGAGCATTTCTTCAAGGCACATCGCCTGTCCACAGAGCTGGAGCGTGTCTTCCGTGCCCTCTTTCGGCTTTCCACGCTTATACTCCACGGGATAGGGCTGCCACAGGCCCTCGCGGCCTTTGAGCGGAATGCCCGTCTCGCCGCGGCGGAATTCCAGCACGTCGCACGCGCCTGATACGCCGAGCGTGCGGGAAAAGACGCGCATATCGCGCGTGATGACGAGGTCGCCCCTGCTTTCGGTGAATGAGCCGTCGTGCGCGTTTTCGTGCATGATCGCGCCGTCCGTTGTGCGGTAGTTTTCCGTCCATTGCTTTTCTACATGGATGAGTGCCCACTGGCGGCGGCAGAATTTGAAATGCTGTAAGCCGGAAAGCTGGAGGAAGTCCTCATCCTGATAGATCACCCCATCCGCGTGCAAGTCACGCCGGAGGGAAGGTGCGTTTCATCCACGCTGACAGTGTAGTCGCCGTAGCTTCTCGGCGCGGTCACGCCGTCCTTGTGTTCGACCTTGACAAGGTCAAAGAGCTTGTGCGCCGGAGCGCAGCCGAGCTCGCAGTTGTGCTTGAAGACGATGAGCTCGCGCACGGCCATCTTGCCGCGCGCGGCGGAATGGTCGTTTTCAAACATGTTCAAAATAGCCGTCCACAGGAGTTCGAGGTCCTCTTCCGAAAAGCCGGTCGTCTTGCGCGCGAGATTTGCCGACACATAGCCCTCCGCGCGGTAGAGACCGTAAGGCACGATGTACTTGCGGCCCATTTCGGTGTTCTTCTTTTCCGCGTCCGCCTCGGTCGTGATGGCGACGCGCGTGATGGTCACCTCCTGCGGCAGAATAGGGTCGATGCTTCTGGCAAAGCCGAGCTGCACCGGCCCGCGCACCTGACCGCAGTTAAGCGCACCCTTGGTAAAGGTCGTCATCACCGCGCCGAACGTGCGGATATCGTAGAAATTGGAACACATGAAGTCGCGAATTTTTTCATCCAGATGCTCGTCCTTTTTCTTGGCTTCCTTCAGCTTATCGGGGTCTGCGCCGACGTAGGCACAGGCCTCTTTATCGCTCGAGTTCAGCGGTACGCCGTCTTTGATGTAGATGCGGTAGCCTTTTTCGCCCTCTTTTGCCATTTCAACATAATTGCGGATCTTGCGTTTGAGGCAAATGTCCGTCACAAGGCCATAGCCGGTCTCGGGGTCGACGCGCGGCATATTGCCCGCATCGGGATCACCGTTCGGATTGCCGTTTTCCACGTCGAACAGCACCACAAATTCATAACGGTTCTTGATGGGATCAGACATTTTCTTTCTCCTCCTTTTTCGTATAGCGCTTCTGCGTCTGATGATAGTAGCCAAGGTCGAACGAGCCCTGCTGAGCGAGCGTCATGCGCGCGGGATAGTTTTCATTGAGCACGCCTTTGAGCTTCATGATCTGCTTGTCATAGTAGACGCGCTGTCTTGCGTCGAGCTTGCGCAGATGCTTTTGACAAAGATTGTTCAGCACCGGAAAAATGCTTGCGGGCATCGCCGCGGCAGAGTTGAAATATTTATCCTTGATCGTTGCGTTGATGCCTGGGTTCGCGGCCTGCTGCACCGCCTCGTAGACGGAGAACAGCCGTCCAAGCGTATAGGCGGGGTTGGTGCTCGCTTCATTGAGACTCACGGTCAAAACCTCCTTTGGACAGTCCTCATGCGGATTTTTGAGATAATATGCCTTGATGATGGCGGCCTTGCCCCAAGTGATGTTCCGCTCTGCACGAATGCGAAGCAAGACAGCTTCCATCAAAGATACAGGGTATGGAGTTCCTGAAAATACAGCCCGCAACGTTGCCCCAGACACAACTGGACTGGGGACCTGTTTTTTGAAATCTCGTACGGTTGCGTTCAGCAGAGCCCACAAAGGGAGTATCGAATATTTTGCACCGGCGATCTCCAGCCTTGCATAGTGCGCGTTTACATTCTCCATCAGCTTTCCGAAGCTGTCGCGCAGAAAGAAGCGGACGGAAAGGCGCGCCGCGTTGGGCGCGAGACCGAGAATGTAAAACGGCCGGTTCGGGTCGACGCCAAGGTCGTCGCACGGCAGCCCGTTTGCCAGCCGTTTGAGCGCTGCGCGCAGGTCGTTGTCCGACAGACCGGGCACTTCGCCGCCGAACAGTGCCGCCATGCCGAAGGACTGATAAATGTCCTCTGCGCCCTCTGCCCAGCAGACGACTGTCGTATCACCGATGTGCTGGACGTGGTCGCTGTCCGCAAGCAGATGATTCAGTGCGGCGGTGTAGGCAAAGGCGGCGTATTTGCCGACCGGGGCGTTGTAGTTCTGCTCCCGTCCGTAGGAGCAGAACGCCGGCGCGTTGAACGACACCAGCGCCGCGCCGCTGGACTGCGCGTCCCGCACGCCCTTGACCGACGGGTGCACAGCGGCGATCTCATCCTCTTTTCCGGTCACGAGACACTGCATCTTGACGTCGCTCTCGCCGCCGTCCTGATACCGCTGCCATGCCTCGCGGATAACGGTATCCTCCTCAACCTTGCGGCCATCCACGCGAAAGACGAGGTTACCGCCCGCGGTCACATCGTCGAGCTGCCTGATGAGCGCCGGATGCTCTGCCGCGTGCTCCGGCTTCCAAGTGTCGAAGAAAGCCAGTATTGCGCGGGCATTGGGCGAATCGACGCTATCCAGCACCGCATGGTGCAGCTTTGCCGCAGTGGCAAAGCACTCGCGGCTGCGTTCGGGCTTCCCTTTCTGGTCGATGCCGAGCAAATAAGCGGAGTTGTCCCACAGAAAGTTTGCAGCAATGCTGACCGTTCGCTTCACCGCCGCCGGCAGCGTTATCAACTGTGGCTGAAAAACGGTTTTTTTGCCTTTTGACACCTCATCCATCGTTGGAACGATCTGCGTCAGCTCTCCGTTTTCATTCAAACAGAGTGCGAAGCTGATTTTGGCAGGGGCCCAGCCGGGCGCGGCGATCTCGCCGCGCGAGAGGAGGTCTTCATAGTACCGTGTCAGCGCTTGCAGGATCATCCTCTCACCTCCCCGCTGTTTGGCGGCGGAACAGTCATCACGCCGTCGACAAGGCTCGCGCGGAAAAACTTCGGCGTGATGTTCGCGGGATCGCTGTAATCGAGATCCCACAGCATCCAGCCGAGGTCGCGCGTGCCTTTGAGCTCGTCAGGGCACGGCGGCGATTCCGTGCAGCGCCGGAACTGCGCGGGAAATTCCCGCGTGCCGAAATACGGCATGCTGTAACACTGCCCCTTTTCCAGCCGTCGCTTGATAATGTCCTGAAACTTGCCGGGATTGTCGCCGGGCGCAGCGGCGTCCGTCATGTCGAAGTGCGCGTCGATGACATAGTGTACATCCCGCAGCACCATAGCCGCGCGCTGCTGAATGCTCTCCGACGCGGCGAGGTACAGTTCCCCCTGCCCTTTTTCCATCACAGTCTTCGCCCTGCGGGCGCTGATGACATCCTTGACCTCGTTGCGGCGGATGTTGGTGAAGCGGATGGGTGCGCACACATGTATGCGGTCAATCACCCAACGGAGCCCTGGGTGCCAATAGAGGCTATCTAGCAGCCCGCGCGCCGCTGAGGGCGTCATCACGTCATAGCTGACGCGCTCTGTTTTCATTTCAGGGCGAGTAAAGCAGGCGTAGTCTCCCCAGACTTCTACTTGAATTGCCATGGAACCGCTCCTTTCGTCATTTTCTTATTTCAAAATTAGAATGATGTTGCCGTGAAAAAACAAGCGGACCGATCCTTATACCATTTCAGATAAACTCCGCTTTTCCCATCTCCGGTTCCAGCGTCAGGCCGGTCGTTTCGCTGTACAGACTCATATCGTTTAAGATCGCACTGTCTTCATCCAGCGCAGGGACCTCTCGCGCCGTCAGCAGTGCGCCCGCGGCATAGAGCTTTTGAAAATGCGGTTCGTAGACCGAGACTGCGTAGCGCCCCAGCTTGCGGTAGAGCTCTTTGGAGCACTCGCCCGCTTTCAGCCGTTCGATGAGCGCCGCACCGCCGGCAAACGGGACATAGACCGTGCGCGTGTTCTGATCGATCAGATGAAAATTCTCCGCCACGGTGCGAAACGGCAGTTCGCAGCCGTTGATGCCCTTTTCAAACGCCTTGATAACACCCGACTTGTCGAGTGTTTCTCCGCTCAAGCTGCGCAACGCGTCGAAATAGTTCTGCATCGTCTCCCGCGCGCCGATATCGCAGCTGTTCATCAATGCTTCGCGCGTAGCGCCGATTGCTGTGCGAAACAACATTGGCGGCAGTTCTGCCCGCTCGAAGACGGTGACGATGCTTTCCTCCGGTGCTCGTTTCCCCTCGCGGTTGCAGCGCCCCGCCGCCTGCAAGACGGAATCCAGCCCAGCCAGCTCGCGGTACACCGCGGGAAAGTCCACGTCCACGCCCGCCTCGATCAGCGAGGTCGACACGACGCGGCACGGTTCCCCCGCCTTTAGGCGCCGCCGGATCTCATCGAGAAGCGTCTGCCGCTGTGCGGGCACCATCAGCGTCGAGAGGTGAAAGCTCGCCTCCTGCGGCAAGCGCGCAAAGGTGCTCTGCGCCGCCTTGCGGCTGTTCACGATGCAAAGCACCTGCCGGTGCTCGCTGAGCTTTTCCGCAAGCGCGTCGTCCTCCAAGATGCCCTCCTGCCGAAACGTCACGCGGCGGAAGCTGTCGTATTCCTCCGACGTCTGCGGGCACAGCTCTGTGATAGGGCAGCTTGGCGCATAGGTGTGCAACAGGTCACCGAGCGACGGCTGCGTGGCTGTGCACAGCACAAGCGTTGAACGGAATTGCTCGGCAAGCGATGCCATCGCCGCCACGCAGGGCCGCAGATGGCAAAGCGGCAGCATTTGCGCCTCGTCCAAAATGATGACGCTGTCGGCAAGATTATGGAGCTTGCGGCATTTTGACGAACGGTTTGCGTAAATGGACTCAAAAAACTGCACCGCCGTTGTGACGATGACCGGCATGTCCCAGTTTTCCGCCGCCAGCGTGCGGCGCACCTCCTCGGGCGACGCGCCGTCGGAAAGCTCGAACTGCACACCTGAGTGATGCTCGAGCACATTGCCGTTGCCGAGGATCTCGCGGAATACTTCGGCATTCTGCTCGATGATCGACGTGTACGGCACGACGTAGATCACCCGCTTCATCCCGTGCGCCACTGCGTGCCGCAGCGCAAAGGCGAGCGACGCGACCGTCTTTCCACCGCCGGTCGGCACGGTGAGAGTGTAAATGCCTTTTGGTTTACTGCCTGCATCCAGACAGCTGTTTAGAATTTTGCAGCGCAGCTTGTTGAGCGCTGTTTTCGGTTCCTGCCACGGCGCGATGTATTCTTTCAGCCGCCTTAGCAGCGTCGGAAGATCGTCATATCCGCCGCGCCCGCGTTCGCCGTCCATGAACCGCTCCGTATCGAGAAAATCCGCGTCCACCAGACAGGAATAGAGCATCCTTGTCCGAAACGACGCTTTCAATGGATCCCGTTCCGGCGTCTCAGGCGGAAGAGTTGGCAGTGTCACGCCGCTCTCGCCGCAGCGCTCAAGATAGTGTCCCTCCACGCCCTTTTTGAACCGACCGGAGAGCGTGGCCTCGCCCGCGCGGTCGGTCCTCAGATTTCCGACATCCAAAAGTCCGCCGTGGTGACCGGCGGCGCACGCGGCGGCGCTGGGCCGCTTCATCTTTATACAGGTGAGCATCCCCGCCGTGGCATGGTCGACAATAGGACCATTCTCCAGCAGCCGCTTCTGGAATCCATCCGTACACTTTCCGAGATCGTGCGTCAGTCCTGCAAGTTCTCCGTCTGATCCCGCGCCGAAGTCGGCGGCAAACTCTCGGCACAGCGCGGCTGTACCTGTCAGGTGCTCCGCGACGGTCTGATAGATGGTCTGGCCGTTTTCATCCTGCCGGATGTGTGCGTAGTATGGCATGCGCTTCCCTCTCATTTCTCCCCAAATAGCAAAAATCAGCCCTGTGAGATCACAGAGCTGACTTCCCGGGGCCGGGATCCAGCCCTGCGTATAAAACTTGTGCGTTTATCATATCGTATAAGATAATGCCGAAAAAGTCAATGAAATTTATATGCCTTGCACTATTCACGGACGTTTTCTTTTGGCCTTTTTTCCAGCTTATCCGATACCATTGTCCCTCCATCTTGACGCCATGGCGAAAGTGTGGTATCATCGCTTTGCCTTTCGGGAAGACTACTCTGACCGGCGGCGAACCAGATTCATTCTACCGTTCTGACAGCGAGGATGCGTTCCGAGCCACAAGAAGAGGGAAAACAAAGGCACAGCCCTGCTGCGTCGTCATTAGCTGTTTCCATCCCTTCTGCTGAACGGCGGAAGGGATGATTTTTATTTTGACAAAGGAGAATGCGTTAATGGAAACGAGAGTCGCCGTGCTGGCCATCATCGTCCGCGAGGGAAGCTTCGTCCAACCGCTCAACGAGCTGCTGCACGAGTACGGGCAGTATATCATCGGGCGTATGGGTGTGCCGTACCGCGAAAAGGGCGTGAATATCATCAGCGTGGCGCTCGACGCGCCGGGCAACGTCATCTCCGCCCTGTCGGGCAAGATTGGCCGTCTGGACGGCATCACCGCCAAAACGGTCTACGCGCCCGAGGGCAGCATCGGAAAGGAAGAAAACCAATGAAAAAGAACCTCAAACATCTCTTGGCCCTGTGCCTGACGATTGCGCTCGTCTTCTCGCTCGCCGCCTGCGGGCAGAAAGCGGATGAGACGCCGAACGACGCGCAGAACGGCCAGCAGACCGAGCAGGAGGAGTTCACCCCTGCGAGCTACTCCATCGCCGCGCTCAAGGGCCCTACGGCCATGGGCCTTGTGAAGCTGATGAAGGACAGCGAAAGCAGCGAAACGACTGGCAATGAATATACCTTTACCCTTGCCGGTTCTGCGGATGAAGTGACGCCCGCGCTCCTCAAGGGCGAGCTCGACATGGCCTGCGTGCCCGCGAACCTCGCCGCCGTGCTCTACAATAAGACGGAGGGCGAGATCGAGGTGCTGGCGGTCAACACGCTCGGCGTTCTCTACATCGTGGAAAACGGCGAGAGCGTGCACTCCATGGCCGACTTGAAGGGCAAGACCATCGTGGCGGCGGGCAAGGGCTCTACGCCGGAATACGCCCTGCGCTATCTTCTCACGGAAAACGGCATCGATCCCGATAACGATGTGACGATCGACTGGAAGAGCGAGCACAGCGAGTGTGTCGCGGCGCTGGCTTCCGGTCAGGCGACCATCGCGCTGCTGCCCCAGCCGTTTGTCACCGTGGCGCAGAGCAAGATCGAGGGCCTGCGCATGGCGCTCGACCTGACGAAGGAGTGGGACGCGCTTGATAACGGTTCGAGCCTCATCACTGGCGTCATCGTCGCCCGCCGCGAGGTCGTGGAGACAAATCCTGCGGCCGTGAACGAATTCCTGAAGGAATACGCCGCAAGCGTTGACTACGTCAATGCCAACACCGCGGATGCCGCCGCGCTCATCGGCGAATACGGCATCGTGGACGCCGCCGTCGCGGAAAAGGCACTGCCCTACTGCAACATCGTCTGTCTGACGGGGGCAGACCTTCTTGAGGCGCTGCCCGGTTATTTAGAGGTGCTCTACAATGCGTCTCCCGCCGCTGTCGGCGGCGAGATGCCGGATAACAGCTTCTATTTCGCATAAATTCTTTGCGGCGGCGGGCGCTGTCCCGCCGCCATTTTTCTAAGGAGGGAGAGAACGCAATGCGCAAGGAAGGACAGCCGATCCGCGTCTGGGCGATCATTTTCTGGCTGATTGTCTGGCAGCTTGCCGCGATGGTACTGCACGCGGCGTACCCGCACGGCGCGCTGCTGCTCCCCTCTCCCCTTGCCGCCCTTGCGCGGCTGATGGCACTGGCGGGGACGGCGGCATTCTGGCGTGCCATCGGCACGTCGAGCATGCACATCTTGGGCGGCTTTTTGCTTTCCTGCGCGCTGGCAGTTGTGCTGGCGGCGTTTTCCGCGCGGTTTTCGCGCGTTAAAGAGCTGCTTGCGCCGCTCGTGGCGGCGGTCAAGACCGTGCCGGTGGCGTCGTTCATCATTCTGGCGCTTATCTGGCTCTCCAGCCGAACGCTGCCGCTGTTCATCGCGGCGCTGATGGTCTTCCCGCCCGTGTACTTAAATGTGCTTGAGGGCATCCGGCGCACGGACACCTCTCTTCTGGAGATGGCGCGCGTGTTCCGCGTGCCGTTTTCGCGCACGCTGCGGGGCGTGTATCTGCCGCAGGTGCTTCCCTACTTCCGCTCCGCCGTCAGCGCGGCGCTGGGCCTTTGCTGGAAGGCCGGCACCGCGGCGGAGGTCATCGCCCTCTCCAGCGGCTCGATCGGTGAGAAGCTCTACAACGCGAAGATATACTTCCAGACTGCCGACCTCTTCGCCTGGACGGCGGCGATCGTGCTGATCTCGGCGGCGTTTGAAAAGCTGTTTCTTCTCCTCGTGGATAAAATCGCGGAAAGGATGGGAGCATGATGGAGCTTCGAGTCGAACACCTTTGCAAGCGCTACGGCGAGAATGCCGTGCTTGACGACATTTCCTTTACCGCGCGCGTCGGCGTGACGCGCCTGCTCGGCCCCTCCGGCATCGGCAAGACGACGCTGCTGCGCGTGCTGCTCGGGCTGGAAACGCCGGACAGCGGCACGGTCAACGGCGATAAATTTCGCTGGACGGCGGTCTTTCAGGAAAACCGCCTGCTCGAAGGGCTGGACGCAGAGGGAAATCTTCGCTTCGTCCTCGGCGCGAATTACAACGCCGCGGCGGCGCAGGCGCTTCTGGAAGAACTGGGACTTGGCGACGTGGGGAAAAAGAAGGTACGCGATTATTCCGGCGGCATGCAGCGCCGGCTGGCACTCGCTCGAGCGCTGCTCGCGCCGTCCGACGCGCTCGCGCTCGACGAGCCGTTCACCGGCCTCGACGCGGAAAACCGCGAGGCCGCGATGCGCGCCATCCTGCGCGCGGCAGAGACGAAAATCGTGATCCTCTCCACACATGAGGAATTACCCATCCCCATCCCCTGCCAGATCATCGAATTGTAAAAAGGAAGCGCAAGCATTTTGCTTGCGCTTTCTTTGATGCAATTATGCGCCGATGGCCTCGTCATAGACGGTGCTCGCGCCGCTGTGGGCGGCGACGAACTTATCGCGGAACGTATTGACCAGGCTCTCGTTGCCGTAGACGGACACGACGTACTGGCCCGAGGTGAAAATCACAAGCTTATCGGGGAAGCCACACATCCACTGCTTGCCCTGCACGGCGCTGCGGATGTCGTCGGCGACGGTCGAAACGTTGCCCGCGTCACTGACGTGGAACGCGCCGCAGGTAAAGGTGTTGAGGTTCATCATGTGCACGAGCGATGCCGCGCCGTCGATGAGCGACACGTCGGCGGACGGGAACGTCAGCTGATAGGTCAGGTTGTCAGCGTTCGACACATCGAAGCTGCCGGGCGCGCCATCGACGCTGTGCTCTGCGTCTCCGCCCGCGGCGGGAAATTTGTCATCCTCACTGTACGTGCTCCAGACAGACGTGAGCAGTGAGAGCGCGCCGGTGTCCTGCGCCGCAGGTGTTTCCGACGGTGTTTCCGCGGGCTTGGAGGGCTCGGCAGGTTTAGCAGGTTCGGACGGCTTGCTTGCGGGCGTCTCGTCCTTCTTGCTGTCGGACTTGGTCGGTTCCGCGGGCTTTTGTGCCTCGTCAGGCTTTTCGCCCTTGTTTGCGTCGGGGTCGATCTCTGTAGCGTCGGACGCATTGTCTTTGTCCGCGTCATCCGCGGAGGGCTCGTCCTGCTTGTCGTCGACGGGCGTCTCCGCCTGTGTGGGATCGTCCTCTTCCGGCGTCTTGTCGTCCGCCTTGCTGCCGCAGGCGGCGAGCGAAAGCGTCATAGCGAGCGTCAGAAGAAGGCAAAGCAGCTTTTTCATCAAAGTTCTCCTTGCGATTTAGTATTTGTATACTGTATTGTAACAGAGATTTTTTAGAAAAGGAAGTCTTTTATTTTCTTCTTGCAAGAAGTGCAAAGGGTTTCCCTGCGCCGCGCAGGGGAGCGAGTCAAAGGGGGTGTTCTCTTTCGCGAAAGAGAACACCCCCTTTGGAACCCCCAGAGATCTGCCCATCTTGTAGAAGTACACCTAATCATCGTCTATCGAGGTACTCATCAATGCGGCGAGCGCAGCAAGCCGCATTCGGTAAGCAGTCTGCCGCCAAGCAAACGTCACTCGCGCCTCACGATAGTAAGGCGCGGTTGAGAGTAGTTACGACTTGCAGAAGATTCATGGCGAAGCCATGTACACCGCATCCGATTGCGCAGCGCGTGCAGCTCTTCGAGCTACAGACTGCCAATGTAAAATTTTCTCTCGGGGGATTTAAAGGGGGATACTCTCTTTTGAAAGAGAGTATCCCCCTTTAGTTCTCCGTCCTCACGCCGTGGGGACAAATATGTGTGATTATATCACATAATCATAATCCCCATCCTCGCGCAGCAGATCCGCGAGCGTGTACTGATCAAGATATTTATTGATGACATCGTTCAGTCCCGCCCAGAGCGAGAGTGTGCGGCACTCCCCCGCGCGGTCGCAGGGCGAGCTGCCAGCTTCGAGGCACGCGACGGGGGCGAGCGAGCCCTCCATCAGCCGCAGGATCTGGCCGGTCGTGAACTGATCCGGGCTCTTGCACAGGCGGTAGCCGCCGCCCTTACCGCGCATGCCCTCGACCACGCCGCCCTTGACGAGCGATTTGACGATGCTCTCTAAATATTTTTCTGAAATGTCCTGCCGCTTGGCGATCTCCTTGAGCGGGATGTACCCGTCGGTTTGGTGCTCGGCCATGTCGATGAGCACGCGCAGCGCGTAGCGGCCCTTGGTTGAAATCATCATAGTATGTTCACGCCTTTCTAAGCACATCCGTTGAAAGGCATTCGGGAGTCGGCCTTCTTCAACTTTTGATATTCCTATTATATTACATGGTTTATGGGAATTCAATAGATTTTTTCGAAATTTCCTCTTGACAAATCCAAACGCACATCGTATAATCCCTACATACCTACTCGAAAGGTTGGTAATGAACGTGAATTTATTCCTTCACCCGTTCCGATGTCGCCGCGGCAGAACATAAGATGCAAGCGATCACCGAAACCTATAAAACAAACAATAAAATTTTGATATAGAACGTACATCGTTCAGGAGGAAACACTATGAGCAAGATTTACACTTCTGCGGACCAGCTGATCGGCAAGACCCCGCTTCTCGAACTGTCCCACATCGAAAAGGCTGAAAAGCTCGAGGCTAAGCTCCTCGCCAAGCTCGAATACTTCAACCCCGCAGGCTCCGTCAAGGATCGTATCGCCAAGGCCATTCTTGATGACGCTGAGGCAAGCGGCAAGCTGAAGCCCGACTCCGTCATCATCGAGCCGACCTCCGGCAACACCGGTATCGGCCTTGCATCCGTGGCCGCCGCACGCGGCTATCGCATCATCATCGTCATGCCCGAGACCATGAGCGTCGAGCGCCGCCAGCTGATGAAGGCCTACGGCGCAGAGCTCGTTCTCTCCGACGGCGCAAAGGGCATGAAGGGTGCCATCGCCAAGGCTGAAGAGATCGCCGCGCAGACGCCGGGAAGCTTCATCCCCGGCCAGTTCGTCAACCCCGCGAACCCCAAGGCGCACTATGAGACCACCGGCCCCGAGATCTGGGAGGACACCGACGGGCAGGTCGACATCTTTGTCGCCGGCGTCGGCACCGGCGGCACGCTGACCGGCACGGGCAAGTTCCTCAAGGAGCAGAACCCCAACGTCAAGGTCGTCGCCGTCGAGCCCGCCTCATCCCCCGTTCTGAGCAAGGGTGTTGCGGGCGCGCACAAGATCCAGGGCATCGGCGCGGGCTTTGTGCCTGACGTTCTTGATACCAAGATCTATGACGAGATCATCACCGTCGAAAATGACGACGCCTTTGCCACCGGCAAGCTTGTCGGCCACAGCGAGGGTGTGCTGGTCGGTATCTCCTCCGGCGCTGCCGTTTGGGCCGGTATCCAGCTTGCCAAGCGTCCCGAGAACAAGGGCAAGACCATCGTGGTCCTGCTGCCCGACACTGGCGACCGTTACCTCTCCACCCCCCTGTTTCAGGATTGATATTTGATCCCTCTCTCATCTCTCTAAATGGCGAAGGCTCGCTTCCTTTCGGAAGCGGGCCTTTGTCCATTTTATTTTCGGTTAGCGTCGTTTTTGATTGCCCGCGTTCCATTCGCGCAGGTCCTTGAGCTCGTCGTAGAGTCGGCAGTAGCTTTCATGCCGCCCTCTGACGATCCTGCCATCTTTTACGGCCTGACGCACCGAGCAGCCCTTTTCCTTTGTGTGGCTGCACCCGACGAATTGGCAGTCGCCAAGGTGGGGCGAAAAGTCCAAAAAGCACTCGGGGAGCTTTTCTTTGAGCTCCAAATTGAGCCCCGTCGTCTCGAACGAGGAAAAGCCTGGCGTGTCGATGATCTCCGCGCCGCAGGGTAGCTCGTAGAGCTCAACATGGCGCGTCGTGTGCCGTCCGCGGCCGAGCGCCTGACTCACCTCGCCCGTTTTGAGCGACATGTTGGGGGCGAGCGCATTCAGAATGCTCGACTTGCCAACGCCGGAGTTGCCTGTGACGGCGGAGAGCCGCCCGACGAGCTGGGCGCGTAGCGCCTCGATGCCCTCGCCCGTCTCCGCGCTGACGCTGACGGTGCGAAAGCCCGCGTTTTCATAGTATTCCCGCAGCGCGTCCGCGGGGTCTAAGTCGCACTTGTTGATGCAGATGAGCACGTTGCAGCCCTTGAGCGCGGCGATGGCCGTCATGCGGTCGACCAAATATGGATCGGTCTTCGGGATCGCCTGTGAGCAGACGATGACCATCTGGTCGATGTTGGCGACGCTTGGGCGGTCAAAGCTGTTTCGGCGCGGCAGAATTTCGTCGATGCGGCCTTCGCCGCCCGGCACCTCGCAGAATTCGACGTCGTCGCCCACGAGCGGCGAAATGCCCTCCCTGCGGAATTTGCCGCGCGCCTTGCAGGTGTAGAGCTGTCCGTCCGCGCATTTGACATAGTAGAAGCCGCTCAGTGCGCGCTGTATTCTTCCTCTCACGGCTGCGGTTCCCCTCCGGAGGTCGTGGCGTCATCGCCGTAGTCCGGCATGGCGGGGCCTTCGCTGATAACGAAGTTGATGGTCGTGCCCGCGTCCACCTTCGTTTCGGCGCTGATGCTCTGATCGATGACCGTGCCGTAGGGCTCGTCGGATGCGCGCTGCGTCACCTCGCCGACGACAAGGCCGGTCTGTGTGACCTGCTGGCGGACGATCTCAATGTCGATGCCGAGGAAAGAGAGCACTGTCACAGGCTTGGGCTGCTCGCCCTTGCTGACGACGAGCGTGACGCTGTCGCCCTCCTGGAGCGTTTCACCAAACTCGGGGATCGTGCGGATGACATAGCCCTTCGTGATGCTGCTGTATTCCTCGACCGGGTCGTTGACGACAAGGTTCAAGTCAAGGTTGGTGAGCTGGAGCGTTGCGTCGCGGTACTCCTTGTTGACGAGATTCGGCATTTTCTCCGTCTTGGCGCCGGAGCTGACGAAAACCGAGATGACGCGGTTGCCCTTTACGGTCTTGCCGCGCTTGGGCGACTGCTCGATAATCTGACCCGCCGCGTATTTGCTGCTCGCGCGCTGGCCGATCTGTTCGATCGTGAAGATGCCCTTCACGTTTTCGTCCTCGTTCGCCTCGTCGATGGTCATGCCGATGAGATACGGCACCACATACTCCGTCGGCGTCTGCTCGCCGCCGAGAAGATCGCTGAAGATCGCGTGCCAGAGCAGCACGATGAGTGCCACCGCGGCCACCGCCGCGCCGATGATCGTGAGCAGCTTGCGCGTGCCCAGCTTGTGCGGGGATGCCTCTTCTTCCTCCTCGTCGTCCGCCTCCTGCACCTTCTGTGCCTTAGAGACGGTGTGCACGGCGGGGATATACTGCGTGGGCTCATCCACGGTCTCGCGGTGCAGGTCTTCGATCGTGAAGTCGAGGTCGACCTCGGGATTCTTGCGGAACTCCTCAAGGTCTGCGAGCATTTCATCCGCCGAGGCGTAGCGCTTCTCCAAATCGGAGGCCATCGCCTTCATGCAGATGAGCTCAAGCGCTTCGGGCACGTCGGGATTGATCTCGCGCGGCGAGAGCGGCACGGAGGAAAGGTGCTGGATGGCGACGGAAACGGCGTTGTCGCCCTCGAACGGGAGTCTCCCCGTCAGCATTTCGTAGAGCACGACGCCCGCGGAGTAGATGTCCGAGCGCGCGTCTGTGCGGTCGCCCCTCGCCTGCTCGGGCGACATGTAGTGCACCGAGCCGAGCGCCTCCTGCGTGAGCGTGTTGGCGGAGTTGGCGAGGCAGGCGATGCCGAAGTCAGCGACCTTGACGCTGCCGTCGCGAAGCACCATGATGTTCTGCGGCTTGATGTCGCGGTGGATGATGCCGCGCGAATGCGCGTGCGAGAGCGCCTTCATGATCTGCGTGATGAAGTGCAGCGCCTCACGCCAGTTGAGCTGGCCGCGCTTTTCCATATACTGCTTGAGCGTGATGCCGTCGATGAGCTCCATGACGATATACTCCGTCTCGCCGCGGCTGACGTCGTAGACCGAGACGATATTCGGGTGCGAGAGCATTGCGACAGCCTGCGACTCGTCGCGGAAGCGGCGGCGGAAGTCGGCGTCCTCGGCAAGGTCGCTCTTGAGCACCTTGACCGCCACGAGGCGGTTCAAGCGGTGGCACTTGGCCTTGTAGACAACGGCCATGCCGCCGCTGCCGATGACTTCGAGCAGCTCATAGCGGTTGTCGAGCATTTTTCCGATCATATTGTTCATACGGTGCCACCTCCTTTACTCGTGTTCAATGAGCACAGCCGTCACGTTATCCGGCGCGCCCTGCGCCTTGGCGAGCGCAATGAGATCGTCAAGGCTTTCTTCCGCGCGCTTACCCGCGCACACGGCGCGGCAAATTTCGTCGTCCGTCGCGGTGACGACAAGGCCGTCCGTGCAGAGGAGAATTTTGTCCCCCTTGGTGAACGAGACCTCGAACGCGTCGCAGAGCGTGTTTTCGTCTGGGCCGAGCGCGCGGGTGATGAGGTTGCGGTTCGGGTGCGTGCGCGCCTCCTCGGCGGTGATGTTGCCGTTTTCCACGAGCGTCTGCACGACGCTGTGGTCGTGCGTGATGCGTGTGATCTCGCCGCCGCGGATCAAATACGCGCGGCTGTCGCCGATGTTGCAGACGATGGCGTACTTCTCCTCTGCCACTGCGCTGACGAGCGTCGTGCCCATGCCCTGATAGGCGGGGTCTTGCAGCGCGCGCTGATAGACCGCCGTGTTGGCCTTCGACACGCAGAACGACGCGAGCTCGCGCAGCTGCTCGGCGGTCATGTCCGCGCGGATGAGCGCGCGCATTTCCTTCATAAAGGTCTCCACCGCAACAGAGCTTGCGATCTGTCCGCCCTCGGCGCCACCCATGCCGTCGCACACGACGGCGATGAGCAGTTTTTCGCCCTGCTCGACGGCAAAGGTATCCTGATTTTCATGCCGCCGCAGACCGACGTCGGTTTTTCCGCAGGCTCTCATTGCGCGGCCCCCTCTCTTGCTTTCATTTCTTTGCGTCGCAGCTGTCCGCAGCTGGCGTCAATGTCGCCGCCCAGGCTACGGCGGACCGTCGCCGTCAGGCCGTGGGACTCAAGGCGCTTCTGGAATGCCGCGACGCGCTTGCTCGGCTTGAACTCGCTCTCGACCACGTCGTTGAGCGGGATGAGGTTCACATGTCCCGGCATGCCGTGGATCTTTTCGGCCAGCAGGTCGGCCTGCCAGTCGTGGTCGTTCACGCCGTCGATCATCGCGTATTCAAACGAGATGCGGCGGCCGGTCTTCTTAAAATAGCGGTGGCAGGCGGCGAACAACTCCTCCACGTCGTAGGCGTTGTTCACGGGCATGATGCGGCTGCGCGTCGCGCTGTCGGGCGCGTGGAGCGAAACAGACAGCGTGAGCTGCAAATTGTCCTCCGCGAGCGCGTCGATGCCCGGCACCACGCCGCAGGTGGAAAGCGAGATGTGCCGCATGCCGATGTTCATCCCGTCGGGATGGTTGATGAGCTCCAGGAAGCGCAGCACATTTTTCCGGTTGTCCATCGGCTCGCCGATGCCCATCAGGACGATGTTCGAAATTTCGCGTCCGGAGTCAAGCTGCGTGAAAAGCACCTGATCAAGCATTTCCGACGGTGATAAGTCCCTCACCTTGCCGGCCAGCGTGGACGCGCAGAATTTGCATCCCATACGGCAGCCGACCTGCGAGGAAATGCAGACCGTGTTGCCGTGGTGATAGGACATCAGCACCGTTTCGATGCAGTTGCCATCTTGCAGCTCCCAGAGGTATTTGATCGTCCCGTCGAGCTTTGACACCTGCTTGCGCGCGACCGTCGGCACGGTGATGTAGTACTCCGCCCTGAGCTTTTCGCGCAGGGATTTGGGAATATTCATCATCTCGTCAAAATCGGTGATGCCGCGGTGCAGCCAGGTGAAGACCTGCTTGCCGCGGAACGACGGTTCGCCCATCGCGCGCAGCGCCGCGGTGATTTCCTCCAATGTCATTGACTTTAAATCAGTCATGCGTCTTTCTCCTCATGCGGCTGAGATAGAACCCGTCCGTATTGTCGCGCTGCGGCCAGAGCGTCAAATGCCCCGGCACGCTCACGCCGTTCGGCAGCGAAAAGGCTTCGTAAGTAAACTCGTCGTGCGCCTTCAAAAAGCCGTCCGTCACCTGCTCGTTTTCCTCGGGCAGGATCGTGCAGGTCGAGTAGACGAGAAGACCGCCGCGTTTCACATAGCGCGCGCTGTTCTCTAAGATCGCGCGCTGGATCTCCGGCAGCGCGGAAAACTCCTGCGCATCCTTGTAGCGGATGTCCGGCTTTTTGCGGATGATGCCAAGGCCCGAGCACGGCACATCGCAGATGACGACGTCAAAATGCCCCGCCCATTCCTCGCGGAACGCGCGGCCGTCGACGGCGGCGGTCTCGATGCACGTGATGCCGAGGCGCTGAGCGCCCTCGCGGATGCGCTTCAATTTGTTTTCATGTAGATCGCACGAGAGGATGCTCCCCTCGTTTTCCATCGCGAATGCCGCGGCGAACGACTTGCCACCCGGAGCGGCGCAGACGTCCAGCACCCTCTGCCCGCGCGCAAAGTCCGCGGCGCAGACGATCAGGTGTGCCGCCGCGTCCTGTACGGTGAAGCGGCCATTGTAGAAAGCGCTGAGCGTCGTCAAATCACCCGTGCCGGAAAGCTCCAGGCATCCGGACACCCACGGGTGCGGCGTGACGCAGACGCCCTCGCCGCGAAGCTCGTCGACGAGCGCTTTTTCACTCGTTTTGAGCGGGTTGACCTGTACGCTGATGGGCGAAGCCTCGTTGTCGATGCGAAGAAACGCTTCCGCTTCCTCGGTTCCCAAGAGCGACACGAGCTTTTTCACGAGCCACTGCGGGTGACTGTAGGCGACGCTCAATCGTGCGATATTCCCCTCCGGCAGCGGCGGGAGATTCGACTTATTCTGCGCGACCTTGCGCAGCACGGCGTTGACGAGCCCGCTCGCGGCGCTCCGTCCGTTCGTGCGGCAGAGCTCCACGGACTCGCTGACGGCGGCGTGGTCGGGCACCTTGTCCAGAAATAAGATCTGGTACGCACCGATGCGCAGAATGTCGGCAAGCGGCGGCTGCAAATGGTCGAGCTTCTGCGTACAGTAGGCGCTCAAATACCAGTTCAGCAGCAGCTCGTTCTGCATCACGCCGTAGACGATGCGGCTGCAAAGCGCCGCGTCCTGAGCACTCAGTGCGCACTTGCCGAGCTGCGCCTTCAGCGCGGCGTCCGCCCACGCACCGTTGCGGCGGCAGGCGACCAGAACGGAGAGCGCGCATTCGCGCGCGTTCGCGGTATTTCCCTTACGCATCGAGGAACGTCCCCGCGGCGATGCGCTTGCCGTTCAGAAAAGCGTTCGCTGCCATGCGCTTGCCGCCGTCGGGCTGCAGCTCCGTGATGAGAATGCTTTTGCCGTCGCCGCAGGCGGCTTCGATGCCCTTTTTGCGCGCGCGCAGCGTGCCGGGCGCGTCCTTCGTTTCGCCGAGCGGCACAGCATGGAAAATTTTCGTGTTCACGCCGAGAATGCTCGCCGCGGCGCAGGGCCACGGGATCAGCGCGCGGATCTGGTCGATGATCTGCGTGCTGCTTCTCATCCAATCGATGGGCGAAAGCTCGCGCGAGAGCATGGGCGCATACGTCGCCTGCGACTCGTCCTGCGGCACGCGCTGGGCCGTGCCGTTTTGAATCTCAACGATGGCCTCAGCGATCGCATCCGCGCCGAGCACAGCGAGCTCTTTGAACAGGTCCTCCGCCGTCTCGCCGGGGCGGATGGCCTGCTTTTTGACTAAGATCATATCGCCCGCGTCGCACTCTTTCGCCATGTGCATCACGGTCACGCCGGTCTCCTTTTCGCCGTCTAAGATGGCGCGGTTGATCGGCGCTGCGCCGCGGTACTTCGGCAGAATGGACGCGTGTGCGTTGATGCAGCCATGCACCGGCACGGCGAGCATTTCCTCCGGTAGGATGCGACCATAGGCCGCGACGACCGCGAGCTCGGGCGCGAGGGTCTTGAAATCCTCAAGCGCCGTGCCGTCGCGCATCGTCACCGGCTGAAAAACGGGGATATTCTGCGACAAAGCATATTCCTTTACAGGGCTTGGCGTGACTTTGTTTCGGTTGCGCGGCTTGTCCGGCTGCGTGAAAACGCCGCACACGTCGTGCCCGTCCGCGACCAGACGCTCTAAGATCGTGCGCGCAAAGTCGGGCGTGCCCATGAAGACGATCCTCATTCCTCGTCCAGCTCCTTTTCCTGCTCGCGGATATACTGCTCCAGCTCCTCGTCGGTGAGGACTTTGCAGTGCTCGGTGTAGAGGTGGCCGTCGAGATGCTCGATCTCGTGGCAGAAGCAGCGCGCGGTCAGCTCTTCGTCCTCAACTTCAAACTCCGTGCCGTAACGGTCCTGCGCGCGCACGCGCACGACCATCGGGCGCGTGACGATGCCGTACTTGCCCGGTACGCTCAGGCAGCCCTCAAGGCCCGTCTGCTCGCCCTCGGTCTTGATGATCTCTGGGTTGATGAGCTCGATGATCTCGCCCTGCTCATCCTCCACGATGCAGACGCGGCGCAGGATGCCGACCTGCGGGGCGGCGAGGCCGACGCCACCGGCCTCCTCCAGTGTGTCCGCCATGTCGTCGAGCAGCTCATGCAGCCGGTCGTTGAATTCCGTCACGGGGCGGCAGACCTTTGCAAGGCAGGGGTCGCCCACTTCGTGGATCTTGCGAATAGCCATAATTTCATCCTCTTTTCTCTATTGTAAAGCATTGCAGTCGGCAAAAATGTCGAGACCGCGGTTTTCTTTTCTTGCGTAAAATGCCAGCAGATATTCGCTGACGGTGCGCCGCAGCACGCTGCCGCCCTTGCCGCACAGGTACACACAGTAGCGATAGCGGTTGTTGACCTTCACGACCGGCGCGCCCGCGGGGCCGAGCACTTCGACATCGAGCCCGCTCAGCGGCGGCTGGGAAGAGGCGTAGCGCAGTGCATCGCATAGGGTACGGGCGGCAGCGATGACGCGCAGCTCATCAAGGCCTGAGACCGTCAGCGTGAACAGATCTGCAAACGGCGGATAGCGCCGCAGCGAGCGCATGCGCAGCTCGTTTTGGTAAAACGTCTCGTAATCCTGTTTCGCCGCGGCCTGAATGACCTCGTTTTCGGGGTGGTAGGTCTGGATGACCGCGCGGCCCGGACGCTCGCCGCGTCCGGCCCTGCCGACGACCTGCGCCAGCAGGCTGTACGTCCGCTCGGCGGCGTGGTAGTTCTGCGCGTAGAGCGAAAGGTCCGCGTCCAGCACGCCCACGAGCGTCACGTTTTCAAAATCCAGCCCCTTGGCAACCATCTGCGTGCCAAGAAGGATGGGGATATTCTTTTCTTCAAATTCGCGCAGCAGCGCTTCATGTCCGCGTGACGCGCCGACGGTGTCGGCGTCCATGCGCAGCACTTTAGCCTTTGGGAACAGGTCAAAAAGCTCCTGCTCGACCTTCTGCGTGCCGGAGCCGACGCGCTTCATCAGTCCCCCGCACTCGCTGCACCTGTCCACCACGGCTTCAGAGTGCCCGCAGTAATGGCACATCAGCCGTTCGTTGGCGGAATGGTACGTCATCGGCACGCTGCACCGCGGGCACTGCGGCACGTAGCCGCACTCGCCGCACAGCAGCATCCGCGCGCTGCCGCGCCGGTTGAGAAACAGAATGCTCTGCTCGCCGCGCTCAATGTTTTTTTCAAGTTCTGCACGCAGCGCACGACTGATCGAGGTCTCGTTCCCCTGCCGCAGCTCGTCCTTCATGTCGGCGATCAGCACCTTGGGAAGCGGCAGATCGTTGAACCGACTGTGAAGCAAAAAGACTTGATAGCGTCCGTTTTTGGCGGCGTATGCCGTTTCAATCGTCGGCGTGGCCGAGCCGAGCAGCAGCAGCGCGTCGTTCTGCGCACAGCGGAACTGCGCGACGTCGCGCGCGTGGTAGCGCGGCGGATTTTCGGACTGATAACTCGTCTCCTGCTCTTCATCCAAAATGATGAGCCCGAGGTTTTGCAGCGGTGCGAACACCGCGCTGCGCGTGCCCAGCACGACGCGCACCTCACCGCGGCGGATGCGCTTCCATTGGTCGTAGCGCTCGGTGAGCGGCAGCGCGCTGTGCAGCATCGCGACGTCGCTGCCGAACTGCGCCGTAAAGCGGCGCAGCATTTGCGGCGTCAGCGCGATCTCCGGCACGAGCAGCATGGCGGTCTTGCCGCGCGTGAGCGCTTCTTCGATGAGCCTGATATAGACCTGCGTCTTGCCGCTGGCGGTCACGCCATGCAGCAGCGCGGCGCTGCCGCCCTCGCGGCCTAAGAGCGTGCAAAGGCCGTCGAAAGCGGCCTGCTGTTCGCTGTTCAGCACGATATCCTCGCGCGCGGGCGCATCATCATAGCGGCTGACGCGCAGCACCTCGCGCTCGGAGAATTCGACAAGACCGGCCTTCTTGAGGCCGCGCAGCGTTTGCATCGTTGCGCCGGTGTAATAGCTGATCTCGCTGCTGGACAGGCACCCCTCGCGGCTGAGAAGCTCTACGACCGCATAGCGCACGGGCGCGCTGCGGCGCTTGGGCTCGACCGCGGCAAGCGCGTCCTCCGCGCTGACACAGAGCGACACCATGCGCACAGACTTATCCTGCAAGCGCTGGCGCAGCTTTGTTTCGCGCACGGCGAGGCCGCAGGCCTCAAGTGAGCGGAGGGCTTTCGCCGTCTTCTCCCCGCCGAGCTCATCGAGCGCGGTGCGCTCGATCTCCTTCGCGCTGAGCATCGCGCGCAGCAGCGTTTCCTCAAGGGAATCGGGCGCGACGGACGAGAGCGCGTCCTCCGTGCTGATCTCGACGTTCACATGCCACAGCTCGCGGTACCGGAGCCACACGCCACCGGGCAGGATCGTCTTGATCGCGTCGTAATACGTGCAGAAATAGCGCGCTTTCATCCACCGCACAAGGCGGATGTCCTTTGCATCCAGCAGCGGCGCATCGTCGAGCACCGCGTCGATGGGCTTGAGCGGCGACGTCGCCGCCTCGCGCCCGACTTCGAGCAAAAAGCCCTCCACGCGCCTGTTTCCGCGCCCAAAGGGGATCGTCACGCGCTTGCCGGCCTCGGCGCTGCCGATGAGCTCGTCCGGCACAAGGTAGGTGTAGAGCCGGTCGGCGGCATAAGGAACGGAAGAGACTGCGACGCGAGCAAGCATTTTCTCTGTCATACAGTCTCCCCCTTTGCGTTATTCAAGACTTACTTTGCGATGTGCGTGTCGATGTTCTCTGCGGTGAGCTTACCGGCAGCGACCTCGTTGATGGCCGTGGTGACCGGCTTTTCGCAGAGGGGATAACCCTCTTCGTCGGCCTGCTCGGCGATCTGGCGGGCGCGGCGCGCGACCACGTTGACGAGCAGATAACGGTTCTCAACGTACTTGTTGAGCAGACTCATAGCGGGATAAAGCATCATAATAGTTTACTTCCTTCTGCCTTTTTGGCTGATTTTTGAACTTATTCAGACAAAATGGCCATGCGCTCGGCGGGCTTGCAGTGCTCGGCGAGCATGATGGCGTTGATCTCGCGCACGGCGCGTTCCACCGTGTCGTTGATGACGAAATAATCGTAAGTGTTGGCGGTCTGGAGCTCGACCTTTGCGCGCACGAGGCGCTTTTGCACCTTTTCGGGGCTGTCGGTGCCACGGCTCGTCAGGCGTTCTTCAAGCGCCTGCCACGAAGGCGGCGCGATGAAGATGCGCACGACATCAGGCCGCTTATGCACGACCTGCAAGGCGCCCTGCACTTCAATATCGAGGACGACGTCTTTCCCATGCTCCATGGCCTCGTCGACAAACTTTTTCGGCGTGCCGTAGAAGTTGCCGACATACTCGGCATACTCCAAAAAGGCGTCCTCCGAGATCATTTTGCGGAACTCGTCGACGTCGGTAAAGTGATAGTGGACGCCGTCTATCTCGCCCGGACGCGGCGGGCGCGTCGTGGCGGAAACGGAGAAATAAAGATCGTCGCGATCCTGAAATAACTCCTTGAGCACCGTGCTCTTGCCCACTCCGGATGGGCCGGAGATGATGAATGTTTTCCCCTTGTACATGATTTTCTATGCTTCCTCCTCCATGGCGAGCGTTTCCACGCCCAGCCTTGTGATCAGCTTGTCAGCGGCGATGGCCGAGAGCACCACATGGTCGCTGTCCATGATGAACACCGACGCGGTCTTGCGACCGTAGGTCGCGTCAATTAGCATGCCGCGCTCGCGCGACTCCTGAATGAGGCGCTTGATCGGCGCGCTGTCAGGGCTGACGACGGCGATCAGGCGCTCGGCGGACACCATGTTGCCAAATCCGATGTTCAGCAGCTTCATTTGCTTCGCCCCTTACTCGATGTTCTGCACCTGCTCGCGGATCTTTTCGACCTCCGCCTTGAGCGCGACCACATCGCGCGCGATGGCGACGTCGTTGCACTTCGAGCCGATGGTGTTGCTCTCGCGGTTGACCTCCTGAATGAGGAAGTCCATCTTGCGGCCCATGGGCTCGTCGGAGAGCAGCATGTCGCGCAGCTGCGACACATGCGAGCGCAGACGCACGGTCTCCTCGTCCACGGCAATCTTGTCGGCGTAGATGGCGGCCTCGGTCAGAATGCGAGACTCGTCGATCGTCGTGCTCTGCAGGACCTCCTGCATGCGCGCGGTCAGCTTTTCGCGGTACTCGCGCACCGTTTCGGGCGAGCGCTCCTCGACCTTGCCGGTGAGCGTCTCGATGGTCGTGAGGCGGCCGCCGATGTCCTCGGCCAGCTTTTTCCCCTCCGTCGCACGCATCTGATTATAGGACGCGAGCGCTTCGTCGAGCACCTCGCAGATGTCCGCGCCGACGGACTCCAGGTCCTCCTCCGCCTTCGTGACGGTCAGCACGTCCGGGATGCGGGCGAAGTCCGCCACGTGGGACTGCTTTTGAAGGTAATTCCCGCCGTCGATCTCATAGAGCTTGCGCAGCGCCTCTAAATAGCTGCGGGCCAGACCCTCGTTGACCACGACGACCTCTTCATCCGCGCCGGTCGAGTCGATGGTGACGAACACATCGACCTTGCCGCGCGAGATGGCCTTCTGCACGCGTCCCTTGATGGCATCCTCCGCGAAGATGTAGGCGCGCGGCAGCTTCACCGTGCAGTCAAGATAGCGGTTGTTGACAGAGCGCACCTCGACGGTGATATCGCGATTGGAGAGCGTTTTTTTGGCTCTTCCATAGCCAGTCATACTTTTGACCACGATTCTTCTCCTCCATGATATAGTAAAAACACAAAACTGAAAAGTACAGGATTAAACAAAAATCAGTAGTAAATGCAGGGCAGCAAATAGCATCCGCCGCCGCTAAAGAGCGTGCAGCACGACCATGCCGCGCAGCAGCGCAGACACGCGCTGTCATCAAAATTGGCCGTGTGGACCGAGCGGAAGCCGTTGGGCCGGTAGCCCGCCCCCGTCAGCGCAGAGAGCGCGTTCTGATATTCTGGATTGTTCGGGTCCATCTGCACGGCGGTCTCCATATAGCGCTTGGCCTCGTCCATCCAGCCGCGCCGCGAGCAGACCACGCCCATCAGGAAGTTCCACTCCGCGTTGTGGTCGCTCACGCCGCTTAAGAGACGCTCAGCGAGCGAGATATCGCCGCGGTTGATCGCCATGCGCACCTGATCGAGCGAGCCCGCTCCATAGGCGCCGCCGTAAGCGGAATTGCCATAGCTATTCCCGCTGCCGTAGCCGTAGGAGTGGCTCTGCGAGGCGGCGGAAGACGCCTTGCGCTGCTTCTGAATCTGGTCATAGGCCTCGTTGATCTCTTTCATTTTTTCCTGCGCGAGATCGGCCAGCGGGTTATCGTGGTAATTGTCCGGGTGGTATTTGCGGGCAAGGTCGCGGTAAGCGCGCTTGACCTCCTCGTCAGTCGCCGTCGGCGGGATATTTAGGATCTGATAGGGGTCATTCATACGGTTTCCTCGTTTTTCTCCGCCTTGATGCGGAAGTGTATTCTGCGCGGGGGCTTATGATACGTGCCCTTGAGAACGGCATTGCCGATCCCATAAAGGCTTTCGTAAAAAATGCTGTCTAAAATGCTTGTCCATACGCCGCAGGAGAGCAGTGCGTAAGCGCTCGCCATGCGGTGCACGGAAAGGTCGAGCGAGGCGGCCACGGCTTCCCTGCTCTGCTCGTCCAGCTTGTTGCCATCAAGCTCATAGCGATAGCGCAACGGATTGTAGCAATTCGAGTGCGCGTCCTTTTCAAAGTCATCTGCCGCGTCGACCAAGTAGATCCAGCGGCCGAGGTGGTAGAAAATTTCCTTCATCACGCGCCGCCGCATCTCGTCATCAACACAGTCGGCGATGTCCGCCATCAGCGCGGCGAAAGGCTCGGCGGCCTGATCGAGCGAGGCGCAGTGCTCCCGCTCGCGCTGGTGCAGATCATTCAGGTGCCGCTGCACGGAAGCATCAAATTCCGGCACGAACGTCCTCGCCTTGCGGTAAGCGCCGCGCAGCAAAAGCGCCGCGAGCCGGTATGGGATGGCTTTGAAAAAGCCGTGGTCTTCAATATGGTCGCGAAGCTGCCACCAGGCGAGCACCAGACTGTGGTCTGCCGCCGTTTCGAGCGCGACGGTGTGCGCCATGACGCACTGTGCCTTGCACGGATGCGCCACGCAGCGGCAGCTCTCGCATTCCGGCTCCTGCGCGTCGGAGAGCAGGATAGCAAGGAACGTGAAGTCGAAATTCAGCACAAAGCGGGCGGCAAAGCCGTACTTTCGCCCGAGCTCGTGGCACAGCCCGCAGTAAACGGACTGGAAGCGCGCTTCGTCCTGCTCGCTGAGGTGCGGCTTGGACGGCCTGATGTAACCAAACATGCCTTAGAAAAGACGCACGATGGTGAACGTCAGCTTGCCGTTTTTCTTCGTGCGGCGGTCGCAGATGATCGCGGGGATGATGCCGATCAAAAATGCCACGATGGCGATGGCGTAGCGCAGCCCCTCGCTTTCGAGCGCGCTGGTCGCAAAGTAGCCGACAAGAAACAGCACGATCGGCAGAAGATAGACGAGGAGCATCACGCCGAGCAGATTCTTCGTGCTGCTCTCGACCACGACCTTTTGCCCCACTTCGGCGTGGGCGTCGTTGCGCGCGACAGCGCGCACGCTTGCACCCGATACGCCGCAGCCTGCGCACTCCTCGCAGTCGTGGCCGCAGGCGGACTTGCGCGGGACGGAGATCTCCACCATGCCGCCGGGAAGGATTTTTTCTACTGTTGCGATCTGAGTCATGCTGTCTCCTTTTGCAAATTGGCTTAGCTGATATGAACGGTGACCTCGTAAGTGCCGACCGCGCCCACGTCGTAGCCGCTCACCTCGATGCGGGCGGGAACGGTGTAGCTGCCGCTGTCGGCGGCGATGTCGGATAGGTCTGCAATGACGTGGACCTCGCTGCCGTAGATGGCCTCAAGGTCGCTTGCGGAGCCTCGCAGCGTGACGGGCAGTGACGAGGTCACGACGGTGACGGTGTGATCGCCTGAGAAATTCTCGTAGCTGAAGTGCGTCGCCTCGACCTCTTTCGTGCTGATGTCGCCGCTGCTGATCGTGAGCGTAGCGCTTGTGATTCCGCTTAAGTTGTTCACCCCGTCGGGAATGAGAATGTCATAGGTCAGCGTCTCCGAGCCCTGCACGTCCTCAAGCGCGAGCGTGCCGAGCGAGATCTCGCTGATGCCTGCCATCTGCGTCGCATCACCGGAAAGGGTGATGCTGCTGTGGCTGAGCGTATAGGTGTAATTCTCGAGCCGCGAGCCCGCGGATTCGATAAAGTTGACGGTCAGCGGAACGTCCTTCACCTTGAGCACCGGCATCGTCACCTGCACGTTTTCACTCATGGGATGGATGTTCTTGCTCTCAATGAGCTGGTCGTTGAAGTCATAGAGCTCATAGTCGAGCAGCTTCACGACCGTGGAGGATGCATTTTCGATGTCGAGCGTGACCTGCGCGTAGCTGATCTGCATGATGTCAGCCTGCTGGCCGCGCACCTCGAGCGTTTCGGGCAGCATCTCGACCGTGCCGGCGATGTAGCCCTCGGCCACATTGCCGACGACCTTGCAGCGGATCTCGATGTCCTTCTTGTTGAGCTCGCCGATCTCGACCTGAACGGTGCGGATGGTCGGCGATTCGACCTTCACGCTGTTCGACGAGACCTTCGAAGGGTACAGGATCGTGTAGCTGACAGACTGCTTGCCCGCGTAGGTGATGGTCGAAAGGTCGCTCACGAGCCGCAGCTCGCTCGTGTCAAAGTCGTAGACGACGTTGCGCGGCATCTGGAGCTTTAAATCGACGGTGATATCCTCGTCCCCACTGATGCGCATGAGGCCCTTGTCGGCAAGCGACGTGTCCTCGTTGAGAAATTCGATCGGCACGTCATGGACGTACACGGTCACGGATTCCTTGTTGTTCACGTAGAACCAGATCGTTGCCGCGATGAGGATGGACAATGCAACGTAGAAGATCTTGCGGCGCTTACTTTTCATCGTCCTTGTCCCCCTTTCCGGCACTGAGGAGCTTCAAGAGCTTCATGTGGAGCTTGTCGTCCTGTTCGGTGGGCTCCTGCGGGACAAGCTCATTGATGAGCAGCTTTTCGAGCGTCTCGGGCATCAGGTGGCGCTTTAAGAGGCCGCCGATGGCGACGGAGATCGTCCCCGTCTCCTCCGAGACGATGACGACGACCGCGTCGGAATTCTCGCTCATGCCGATGCCCGCACGGTGACGCATGCCAAGGTCGCGGCTCAGGTTCACGTTTTTCGAGAGCGGCAGCATGCAACCGCCCGCGAGCAGCCGCCCGTCACGCATGATGACCGCGCCGTCGTGCATGGCCGCCTTAACGAAGAAAATATTTTTGAGAAGCTCGCTGCTCACGCGCGCGTCGACGATCGTGCCCGTGCGGGCGATGTCGTCCAGCGCCATTTCACGCTCGAAGACGATGAGAACGCCCGTGCGCGTTTTGGACATTTCCGTGCAGGCGAGCACCGTCTGCGCGATGGCGTTTTCAATGGCCGAGACCTGCTGCGTGCGCGCGAAGGGGTTGAACGAGCGCCAGCGGCTCGAGCCGAGCTGATCGATGAGGCGGCGGATCTCGGGCTGGAAGAGCACGATGAGCGCCAGCGCACCGAGCGAGAGAATATGGCTCAAAAGGAAGTAAATTCCGTTGAGCGAGAACGCGTCCGAGAGCATCAGTGCCAGCAGAAACAGCAGGATCACCTTGCCGACGCTCTCGACCTTCGACGTGCCGACGAGCTTTAAAAGCCAATAGATCGCATACGCCATCAGCGCGATATCAAGATAGTCCGAGATCCTGAGCGTGAGCACATAGCGCCACGCGCCTTCCAGGATGGGCATGACAAATTCCATAGGCACGCTCCCCTTAAGCAATAGTTATTACTTATTCTAATATGAAACACTCCAAATTGCAACGGTAGAGCGATGAATTTTCTATGAAATCTCAGTTTTTTGCCTGACCTGCCGCAATCGCGCGCAGAGAGGAAAGAAACGTGTCGATCTCGCTTTCGCGATTAAAGGCGGAAGCGCTCAGCCGCACCGTTCCGTCGGGCAAAGTGCCCACCGTTTTGTGCGCGAACGGCGCACAGTGGAGTCCCGCGCGCAGCGCGATACCGCGCTTTGCCATCTCCTCGGCGACCTCCTCAGGTGAAAGACCGTCCACGGTGAACGATAAGACCCCTGCCTGCAAGCCTGCCTCCAGCGAGAGAAATCCGTGTACATTTGGAATTTTGCCGAGGCCCTCTCCTGCTCGACGGATGAGCGCGCGGCTGTGGTGCAGGATGCGCTCCGGGCGCTGCGCGCGCACAAAGGCGATGCCCGCCTCGAGCCCCGCGATGCCAGGAACGTTATGCGTCCCTGCCTCCAGACGGTCGGGAAGAAAGTCCGGCATGCTCTGACGCAGCGATTCGCTGCCTGTGCCACCCTCAATGAGCGGGAGTGCGTCGCTGCTGCAGAGCAGCAGCCCCGTCCCCTGCGGGCCGTAAAGTCCCTTATGCCCCGGCATGGCAAGGAATGCGGGCGCGAGCGCGGAAAAGTCGATCAGCAGCGAGCCCGCGGATTGAGATGCGTCGATGATGAGCGGCACGCTTGCGCCGCGGCAGAGCTGCGCGATGCGCTCAATTGGTAAAATAGCGCCGAAGACATTGGAGACATGCGTGCAGATAACGGCATCGGGCTCATGCGCAAGCGCGCGCTCGAAGGCTTCGACCGTCTCCTGCGGCGAAAAAAGCGGCGCGGCGGCGACGATGACCTCCGCGCCCAGCGCGTGCAGCGGCCGCGTGACGGCGTTGTGCTCATAGCCTGAGACGACGACCCGCCCGCACGGGCGGACAAGGCTTTTGATGGCGATGTTCAGTCCATGCGTCGCGTTCATCGTGAAAACGACCTGCTCGCTCGACGGCACGGAGAAGAGCTCCGCGGCTGCGCTGCGGCAGCGAAACAGCAGCTCGTCGGCCTGCTGCGCCGCGGCATACCCACCGCGCCCGGGCGAGCTCATCGTGCGCATCGCCTGCACGACGGCCCGCTGCACCGCAGCGGGCTTTTGAAACGTCGTGGCGGCGCTGTCGAGATAGATCATAGCGCCACCTCTTGCATGCCGTCATCCGAGACGAAAAGAACCTTGACCGGCAGCACGCCGCCCGCGCGGCAGGCCTGCATGGCGCGCGCCGCGTGGCGGCGCTGGATTTCCAGCGTATAGCCGCAGCCGCGCTCGGTGATCGCAGCGCCCGCGCGGCGGATTTTGGCAGAGATACCCGCGTCGCTCAAAAGCCGCGCCATGCGCTGGGCATGGGTGACTGAGCGCGCGGCAAAGAGATAATAGTCCATACCGATTCCCCCTCACAGCATGATATGCGTGCGCGGCAGCGGTGTGCGGGCGAAAAGGGACGGGCGCTCAGAAAAAGCGTCCGTCCGAAGCGGTTTTGATTCAGTTGTCCGCGCGCTCAAGGAGCGCGATAGCGTGGGCGGCCATCCCCTCGCCGCTGCCGGTGAAGCCGAGGTGTTCCTCGGTCGTGGCTTTCACGCTCACGCGCGAGACATCGATCTGGAGCTCACGCGCGATGTTCGAGCGCATCTGCTCGCGGTACGGTGCGAGTTTAGGTGCCTGCGCCAGGATCGTTGCGTCAATGTTGACGACGTCGTACCCCGCGGCGGCGAGGTGCAGCTTCACCCGCCGCAGCAGCTCTAAGCTCGAGATGCCGGCAAACTCGTCGGCGGAATCGGGAAAGAGCTTGCCGATATCTCCGAGCGCCGCCGCGCCGAGCAGCGCGTCCATCACGGCGTGGGTCAGTACGTCAGCGTCCGAATGGCCGAGCAGGCCCTTTTCGTAGGGGATCGTCACGCCGCCTAAAATCAGTGCGCGGCCCTCGGTCAGGCGGTGCACGTCGTAGCCGTGCCCGATGCGTAAATTCGTCATGGTATGGGTCCTTTCTTCAAGAAAAGGCAGAGGGGAAAGGTTCATTCCCCTCTGCGCTGTAAAATTGCTTCTGCGATCGCAAGGTCGACCGGCGTGGTGATCTTGATGTTTTCCTCACTGCCCTCTGTCAAGTGGACTTCCTTGCCCATCCGCTCTACAGCGGAGCAATCGTCCGTAATAGTCGCGCCGTCCGCAATCGCGGACTGGAGAGCCGCCTTCAAAAGGTCGGCGGCGAAGACCTGTGGCGTCTGCACGGCGAAGAGCGTACTGCGGTCGGGCGTGCGCTCGACGATACCGTCGTGCGCGACCTTGATGGTGTCGCGCACCGGAACGGCGGGCGCGGCGGCGAGATAAACTCTTGCCGCGTCGAGCACTTCGTCAATGAGCTCGACGGTGATGAGCGGACGCGCACCGTCCTGCACGGCGAAAAATTCCGTCTCGGGCGAGGCCTCGAGCGCCGCGCGCAGCACGGACTCTGTCCGCGTTGCGCCGCCGACGATGACCTTTACAGGTTTTCTGAGACCAAAGGTCTTGCAGAGCTCAGCATAAGGCAGCAGCTCGTCCTCCCGCGCGGCGATGACGATCTCGTCGATGCCCTCCACGCGGTCGATCGTGAGCAGTGTGCGCACAAGGACAGGGATGCCGTCAAGGGTTTGCAGCAGCTTGTTCTCCCCGCCGTAGCGCGTGGAGCTTCCGGCGGCCGCAATCAGCGCGGCGCAGTACGGGTGAGTGCGCTTTTGGCGCTTGCCGAACATCTTTTGCAGCAGGCTCATGGACTCAATCGCTCTCCTTTAACAGCATCGCGGCGTTGACGCGCCCCTCAGCCTCGGGATACTCCACGTCTTCTGCCAGGACGATCTCTGATACGAGGATCTGCTTGGCAATGTGCAGCATCTTGCGCTCGCCGTTGGATAGTCCGCGCGTGCTGTCGCGATGCATCAGCGCCTTGATGACGGCGCTGACCTCGTCGAGATCGCCGCTTTTCAGGCGATCCATATTCTCGCGGTAGCGGTGGTTCCAGTTCGCCGTCATGTCGACGCCGAGCTTGGGAACGCGCGCGATGACCTCTTCGATCTCGCTTCTCGTCTTGATGGCGCGGATGCCGATGGCCGTGGAATTCTCGGTCGGGATCTTGAGCGTTAGCCCGGAAATGGGCATTTTGAAGACGTAAAAATCCATTGCTTTGCCGCTGATCTTTTCGCGGACAATGCTGTCGATCACACCGGCGCCGTGCATCGGGTGCACGACCTTATCTCCCACTTGAAACATTCTATGCCCACCTCCCTTCAGGCAGAATGCTAATCCGGCATTCGCCCCGGTTTTCCGTGCGATGGAAAAGAAAAACAACACAAACACACAAGAGGAAATAATTCTCCATACATAGTATAACGTACTTTGCCATCATTTTCAAGCGATTTTTGATGAAATATCGCATAAAAATGGAAACGAGGTGGATTTTCGAAAAAATGTGGGCTCCCCTTTTCAGGAGAGCCCCCGTGACGGAAGAACGATTTTTGCTTACTTATTGCTGCGGCGCCAGATGTGCATCTTCTCCGCGTCGGCGATGAGCTGCTCGCGGAAGTCGGGATGCGCGATGCCGATGAGCGCCTCGGCACGCTGCCAGGTCGAAAGACCCTTGAGGTTGACCATGCCATACTCGGTGACGATGTAGTGCGTGCAGGAGCGCGGGTCGGTGCAGATGGAGCCGGGCGTCAGCGTGGGGACGATGCGGCTCTTGACCGTGCCGTCCTTGCCCGTGACGGTCGAGGACATGCAGATGAAGCTCTTGCCGCCCTTGGAGAGATAAGCGCCCATCGCAAAGTCGAGCTGGCCGCCCGTGCCGGAGATGTGCTTGATGCCCGCGGACTCGGCATTCACCTGACCGAACAGATCGCAGTCGATGGCGTTGTTGATGGAGATGAAGTTGTCGATCTGGGAGATGACGAACACGTCGTTCGTATAGTCGACCGGCGCACCCATGACATCGGGATTGCGATCCATGTAGTCATAGAGCTTCTGCGTGCCGGCGGCGAAGGCAAAGACCTGACGGCCCTTGTCGAGCTGCTTGTGCTTGCCGGTGATCTTGCCGGCGAGCGCCATATCGACAAAGCCGTCGACATACATTTCGGTGTGAACGGACAGGTCCTTGAGGTCAGACTGCGCGATCATCGAGCCGATGGTGTTGGGCATGCCGCCGATGCCGAGCTGGAGGCACGCGCCATTCGGGATCTCAGGCACGACAAGGTTGGCGACCGCGGTGTCGACCTCGGTGGGGGCGCCGCCCGCGCCGAGCTGCGCAACAGGAGGATTCTCCCCTTCCACAACCATGTCGACGTCCTTGATGTTGATCTCGCAGCCGTTGAGGCCGTAGACCCAGGGAAGGTTCTCGTTGACCTCGACGATGACGGTCTTGGCGGCATCCAGCATGTCGGCAAGGTGAGAGCACGCGAGAGCGTAGCTGAAGTTGCCGTGCTTATCCATCGGCGTGACCTGGATCATCGCAACATCAACCGTGGCGTTGCCGTCGCGGTAGAAGCGCGGCAGCTCGCTGTAGCGCATGGGAATGAAATAGCCCATGCCCTTGGAGATGATCTTGCGGTCGATGCCGCTGCAATGCCAGGAGTTCCAGGTGAAGTGCTCACCGGCGTCCTCGGCCTTGCAGATCTCGGGCATCCACATCGTCACGCCGCCGCGGACCTTGACGTCCTTGAGCTCATTCTGGCGTGCGGCCAGAGCCTTGTCGAGCGTGTAGGGATGGTTGGTGCACCAGCCGTAGTCGACCCAGTCGCCGCTCTTGACGACCTTGACGGCTTCCGCGGCAGAGGTCAGCTTCTTCTGATAAAGCGCTGCGTAATCCATGGATAATTCCTCCTGTATGTATGTGAATTTGATTATCATTTCGGAACTATGTCGAAACTTTAACAATTATAGCATACCGATCGCCGTTTGCAAAGTCTTTCTTACGTGTCAGCGTAAAAAAGAACGTAAAAAAGAGACAGGCCGGAGCCTGTCTCTTTTCAGTTCGGGAAAATTACTCCTCGACAGGAGCCTCTTCCTCGCCGCTGAGCAGCGCGCGGATGCTGAGGGAGATCTTCTTCTTCTCCTCGTCGATGGCGGTGATCTTCGCGTCGACCATCTGGCCTTCGGACAGGACGTCGGAGGGCTTGTCGATGCGGCGGTCAGCAATCTGAGAGATATGGATCAGGCCGTCCACGCCGGGAACGACCTCAGCGAAAGCGCCGAAGGTCATCAGCTTGACGATGCGGACGTTGGCAACGTCGCCGACCTTGTAGGTGTTCATGAACACATCCCAGGGGTTCTGGGTGCGATCCTTGACGC
>OJRT01000019.1_pt1 | contig 154166 bp, 134 predicted proteins | sample 1599281 | NCBI WGS metagenome assembly OJRT01 (sample SAMN03922458, study PRJEB24848) | human gut metagenome | isolation source: stool sample | host: Homo sapiens | place: Germany | collected 2009-11 | reverse complement strand
AATGACTGCACGCGCTGCGCAATGTAAGTGCGGTGTACATGGCTTCGCCATGAATTCCTGCGAGTTGTTACTACGATCAACCGCGCCTTACTATCGTGAGGCGCGAGTGACGGTAGCACGGCGGCAGACTGCGTGCGGAATGCGGCATTGCTGCGCTCGCCGCATTGTGGAGTGCCCTGATAGACGGGAATTACTGCGCACTTCTACAAGATGGGCAGAGCGGCACCCGCAAGGGGTGTGCCGCATCCGTAAGGCGTCAGAGCCGCCAACGGCTGCGCAACAGCGGATGATAGGAGCAAGCCAAATCGTATAGCAACACTAAACGCGGCAACGCCGCGCTATGGGCAGTGCAATCGGCAAGCATTGCAGCTCTTCGAGCTGCTCGCTTGCAATGTGAAAACCTTTCTCTTGGGGGATTTAAAGGGGGCCATTCTCTTTTGTGAAAGAGAATGGCCCCCTTTGCCCCGTGCAGCGCCTGCGGCGCTGCTATCCCCCCCGCGGCGCGCTGCGCCGCTCAAAGCTCCGGTAACAGATCTGATATCTCCGGAAACATGAGAAACGCCGTCTGAATGCCAAGTCCTTGCGCAAGGCGCACTTTTTGCCGCAAGGTCTCCGCATCGTCGAACAGCACGAAGTGCGTGCCGCTGCCCGCGGAGTAGGTGAAATACTTCGCCATCAGCTCGCGGGAAAAATAGACGGACGACGGATGCTTTTCCCGCAGGGCGAGCAGCTCTTCGCGCGTGAGCGGTGTGCCGCAGCCGGAGGGACAGGGGAGGGGAAAGTCCATCATTACGCGTTCCAAGTCGAGCGCCAGACGCTCCGCGCCATAGCGGCAGGCGGTTTCCTCCAGCAGCGCGCGCAGCGACCCGCCGGAAAGGCCAGTGCCGACGAGGAGCGCTGCGCCCTCGGCCGGGAGCGAGAGTGGGCAGTAGAGCGCCATCCCCCGCGCACTCAGGCGGGCGGAGAGGCGCGAGAGAAATGAAAGCCGGTCAGAATACGGATTGGTCTCAAAGTCTGCCAGTACGCCCTGAAAGCCGCGCTTGACGCATTCCGCGACGATGGTGCGGCAGAGCGTGTCGATGCGTGGGATCGCCCCGGTGCAGCGGTCGGAAAGGCCCATGAGCCCGCCGCGCGGGAAAGCGGTCGCGTCGCAGCGCGTCAGGCACCCGCCCTGACCGACGGCATAGGCCACGTGGACGAGCGGCAGTGCGGGCCTTGAGGCACACTCAGAGAGCGCCTTTGGCGTGATGGCGAGGTAGGTGAGCAGAAAAATCCCCCCTTGTGAAAAGCGCGTTCGGCGCGTATAATAACCGTAATACTTTTATGCGCGATGGGAGATCAGTATGCTCAGATTGCTTTGCCCGCAGTGGGTGTTTGACAATTACGAGGCTGTGACGCCGGAATTTCTGAAAGAGCACGGTGTAAAGCTGCTGCTCTCCGACCTCGACTTCACGCTCGCGCCCAAAAGCCAGAGCGAGCCGGACGAGTCGCTCACGCGCTGGATCGGCGCGCTGAAGGAGGCGGGCATCGAGTTTGCGATTTTGTCGAACAATAGGAGCCCCGTGCGCGTGGAAAAGTTCTGCAAGCCGCTTAAGGTCGGCTACGTCGGCCACGCGGGCAAGCCCGGCACGCGCGGCTTTCACGAGGCGATGGCGCGCTACGGCGTGAACGCGGGGGAGACGGCAATGCTCGGTGACAAGCTGCTCACCGACACGCTCGGTGCTCGGCGCAGCGGCGTTCTGATGCTGATGGTCGAGCCGCGCGGCGGCGCGGTGGGTGCGTGGAACCATGTGCTGCACGCCCTGCAGCAGCCGTTCAAGGCCGCGAGTGCGTACGACGAGCGGAAAAAACACTGAAATTTGCAAATTTCACCCACAACATCAGGAAAAACACTTGCATTGCCGCACTATATGCGGTAAAATACCATAGGTTTAGAACCGATACTTTGTGAATTTGAGGATAGCGATGATATCCTCGGGAATACAGGAGGAAATAGTTATGGCAACGATTACCGCTGGTGAGTTCAGAAACGGTAAAGTATTCGAAATGGAAGGCAAGTACTATCAGGTCGTCGAGTTCCAGCATGTCAAGCCCGGTAAGGGCGCGGCTTTCGTGCGCACCAAGATGAAGAACGTCGTCACCGGCGGCGTGACCGAAACTTCTTTCAACCCCACCGCGAAGTTCGAGGAAGCGGCCATTGAGCGCAAGAACATGGAGTACAGCTACAACGACGGCGATCTGTACTACTTCATGGATCAGGAGACCTATGATATGGTTCCCCTGAACCGCGATATGCTCGGCGATGCGTTCCGCTTCGTCAAGGAGAACACGATGTGCATGATCCTGTCCATCAAGGGCAATGTCTTCGGCGTCGAGCCCCCCAACTTCGTTGACCTTGAGGTCACCGAGACCGAGCCGGGTCTTGCCGGCAACACCGCGACCAACACCCTCAAGCCCGCAAAGCTCGAGACCGGCGCGGAGATCAAGGTGCCGCTCTTCATCAATATCGGCGACAAGATCCAGATCGACACCCGCACGGGCGAGTATATCGGCCGCGCCAAGTAATAGACATTAAGTAAGCAGCAACAGGAAAATCGTAGTTCCGGTAACAGAAAGGAGTTTTACGATGGGTATTTCTGAAAAAGTCGCGTATCTCAAGGGCCTGATGGAAGGCATGAACCTGAATGCGGATTCCAACGAGGGCAAGCTGTTCCTCGCGATCGCCGACGTTCTCGATGAGATCGCTCTCGAAGTCGGAGACCTGACCGACGAGGTCATGGAGCTCGGCGACGGCCTGGACGTCATCAGCGACGACCTCGGCGACGTGGAAGACATCGTCTATGATGAAGACGAGGACGACTACGAGGATGAGGAAGACGACGAGGACGACGAGGAGGAGTGCTACGCCACGACCTGCCCCGAGTGTGAGGAGGAGATCTTCTTCGACGATTCGGTCCTCGAGGACGGCAAGGTGGAGTGTCCCAACTGCGGCGCGACCCTCGAATTCGACCCCGACGACCTTGTGGAAGACGAGAAAGAGAAGGACGACTAAGCGTCTGAAAACCGTATAAAGTAAAGGACCGTCACAGCAGGAATACTGCTGTGGCGGTTTTTGCTATTTTGAGGTTATGAAGCGGTGTGCTTCGTCTCCACTGTGCTCTTGTCAATGATCAGGATAACAAGGGACACAAGGAACATGATCGCCAATGCGATCTCGAGCACGGAATTCATGCTTGCGAGCAGGGAGGCATCCTTCCAATCGATGTAGGATGTCATATTTGTGGGGATATCATAAATGAAATGCAGCAGCATGGGAATGACGATGTTGCCTGACTTGAGATAGATGACCACAAAGGTAAATCCGATGGCCCCTGACAGAAAGAAAGCGGAGGTGCTCCAACCGGTCACCACATGAGCCGCCCCAAAGACAGGAAAACTGACAAAGGCATAGAGCAGGCGGCTCCAAACGCTTTTATTCCCGTGGAAATATCCTTCCAAAATGAGGAAGCGGTAATTCAGTTCCTCATAAAGGGTAGTCGTGAGCTGCTGCAATAGGATCCTTGCGAAAAACAGCCCTGCGGTGAGGCCTGAAATTCCCCTGCATCCGACATAGACGGCGGCCACGTAGCACAGCAGAAATACGAGAAAACCGAGACCTGATAATATGGCAATCTTACTGTTATGAAGGCTTAGAATTTCCCTTGTCGTTTTCCCGTACAACCGTGTTCCGAGCATCAGGATGATGATTACGAAAGCGGCGCGCAGCATACTGCTGAGCAGATACCAAGGAACGCCATGCACAAAGTTCCCGATGATTCGCGATAATAAGATGAACGCCGCACCCAGTATGACGGCCCAGAGGATTCCGCTAAATCGTTTATCCCATACTAATCTCTTCATGCTACCATCCTAAAAGTCTGCGATGATCTTTCGGCATCCAATGCATAAAAAGGTCGTCTGCCAGTTTTCTTCGTAGATTGCGCCAGTGCAGTCGGGGGAGACCAGAGTTGCGCCTGCGTTTTCCATGCTTTTTTTCGTGTACAGTATAGGCGCTTTACAGCCGTTGGGAACAAAGTAGTTATCCCCGCGGGTGCGGAGTTTGCCCTGCTGCATCTCTTTGCCACAGAATGGACACTTCACGGTGTGTTCCTCCCTGAAAATCTCTTTTTGTTAAGGCTCGTTTTTCACAGCTATGCGGTCATGCAGGCCCGCAAAATTAAAGTGGGCCTATGAGTCCTTCACGGGAGCAATCAGCAGTACTGCCAAGCCAACGGTTCTGCAAACCTTCTTTTTCATGCGGAGATACTCCTTGCCAAATTTTGATTTGGCGGGGAAAGAGTCTCTGCGATATAAAAATCATAGCATGAGGATAATGAAATGGCAAGATAAAGTAGACCCGCCTACGGTTTGTTTACAAATTTCCGGTTGTACGGCGCGCGAAAGCGTGGTAAACTATCTCATAGCATCGAGCGGCGGCGCTGCCGCCGAAGCAATAGACCGGAAAGGAAGAACATACTATGAAAATTGCAATTCCCTGCGAGAATGGCGAAGTGATGCAGCATTTCGGCCATGCCACGGAGTTTACCGTTTACACCATCGAGGATATCAAGCCCATCGAAAAAGAGACCGTCACGTTTGACGATACCGACCACGAGAAGGTCGCGGGCGGGCTCAAATCCCGCGGCGTCGATCTTGTCATCTGCGGGAATATCGGCGAGGGTGCGCACGCCGCCATCGACAACGCGCATATGCTGCTCATTTCCGGCGTGACCGGAAATGCCGACGAGGCGGTCGACAGCTTCCTCCAGGGCAATCTGGAGCTGATGACCGGCGACAGCAGCGCGAGTGCCGGCGGCTGCGGCGCGGGCTGCGGGGCCGGATGCAGTGCATGCGGCGGTGGCTGCGGCGGTTGTGGCGGCAGCTTCCACGAGCCGTATGTCGAGACGCGCACGTTCACCGATATCGTCACGCTGACGGAAGATAACTTTCAGACCGAGGTGCTCGACGATCCGGGCCTCATCATCATCGACTTCTGGGCCGAGTGGTGCCAGCCGTGCAAGATGATGGCGCCTGTCTTTGCCGAGCTCAACGGGGAAGAGGACAAGGTCAAGTTCTGCAAGGTCAACGTCGACGAGCAGCCGAACCTCGCTTCGATGTTCGGTATCGACTCCATCCCGACGCTCGCCGTCGTGCAGGACCGCCACACGCTGACCGGTATGGTCGGTGTGCACGATAAGGCCGACATCAAGGCGATGCTGGAGAAGTGCAAGGCATGAGAATTCGATACAACGAAGACGCGGAGGTCGTCGCCCGCCTGCGCGCCGCGCTCTTAAAGCGCGATTTACAGTGCCCCTGCCGCTTGCAAAAGATCGAGGACAACGTCTGCATGTGCAAGGAGTTCCGCGACCAGATCGCTGACCCCGAATTCGAGGGCTACTGCCACTGCCGTTTGTACTACAAGGAAAAGTAAAAATTGGTTATAGACCTATGGTATTTTACCACACGTCTGAAAAAAGCACCGCCCAAGGCGGTGCTTTTTCATTCCATCAAGCGCTGCATATCCTGCGGGATAGGCGCTGTAAAGTGTAATTCCTGCCCGGTGACCGGCTGGGTGAACCACAGCTCGTATGAGTGCAGCGCGGGGCGGGCGATGAGGGTTTTGTCCTCCGTGCCGTAGAGCCAGTCGCCCGCGAGGGGATGACCGAGGTATGCCATGTGGACGCGAAGCTGATGCGTGCGACCCGTCTGTGGGCGCAGGCGCAGGAGCGTGAAGCGGTCGTTTACTTGCAGAGTCTCGTACTCCGTGAGGCTCGGAAGTCCGTCCACGCGCACGCAGCGGCGGATGATGGAGCCCTCCGCGCGGCCGATCGGCGCGTCGATGACGCCGCACGGAGGTTCAACTCTGCCGACAGCGACAGCGCGGTACTCGCGCCGCAGATCGCTTGAATGCAGCGCGCGGCGCAGGCGGTCGTGCACGTAGCCGCTCTTTGCGGCGATGAGGAGACCGGACGTTCCCTTGTCGAGCCTGCTGACAAAATGCGGCACGCTGCCCTCGCCGAGATAATTCGTCAGCATCGCTGCAAGGCTCGGCGCGGAGGCGTCACCCGACTTCGGGTGCATGGCGACGCCCGCAGGCTTGTTGAGCACGAGCAGGTCGTCGTCCTCGTAGACGATGTCAGGCTTTGCCGCATTTGCGCAGTACAAGTCCTCGCGCGGCGTACGCTCGCTGAGGACGACGCTGACGGTGTCGCCCGCGTGGACGATGGCGTTGACGTGGACGCTCTGTCCGTTCAATAAAATGGCGTTTTCGCGCCATTTGAGGCTTTTGAGCAGCGTGTAGGAAAGCTGAAGACTGCCGCGCAGGATGCCTTTGACCATGCGGCCGTCCTCCTCCGGCGTCACGGTGTATGTGAGAATGCGCATGGAAGCCCTCCTTTCCCGAAGTAAACGGCGCGTAAAATTCACACATAGTATAGCATCTTCGCGCGAAAAATGATATACTGAATCACACTTCGGCGCTGCCGAAAAACAAGCAACAGGAGGGCAATGGCATGGACAAGAGAACCATCTGCCTTTTGAACGATTCCTTTCCGCCCGAGATCGACGGCGTGGCGAACGCCGTCGTGAACTACGCGAAAAACATCACGAAAAGCGGCGAAAACGCCATTGTCGTCACGCCGACAATGCCCGGCGCGGACGACAGCGCGTTCCCATTCCCCGTGCTGCGCTACCCGAGCATCGACACGCGCAAGAAGCTCGGCTACGTGGCGGGCTATCCGTTTTCACCCGAGACCGCGCGCGTGCTGACGGAGCAGAAGGTCGAACTGATGCACACGCATTGTCCCATCACGTCGTGCCTGCTGGCGCGCTCGCTGCGCGCCATGGTCGACGCGCCGCTCGTGCTGACGTATCACACGAAGTACGATGTCGACATCGCCAAGGCTGTGCGCGGCAAGCTCTTGCAGGAGAGCGCCATTCGCGCGCTGGTGCAGAACATCGCAAGCTGCGATGAGGTCTGGGTCGTGAGCCGCGGGGCGGGGGAAAATCTGCGCTCACTCGGCTACGAGGGCGACTACATCGTGATGGAAAACGGCGTGGACGTGCCGCGCGGGCGGGTGTCTGACGAGGCCATCGCCGCGGCGACGGGCAGATATGACCTGCCGCAGAACGTGCCGGTCTTTCTCTTCGTCGGGCGGCTGATGTGGTACAAGGGTATCCGCATTATTTTAGACGCGCTGAAAACGCTGCGCGAGAAAAATGTCGACTTCCGCATGGTGTTTATCGGCGAGGGCGCAGACGGCGCGGAGATCCGCAGCTATGCGGAAGAGCGGAAGCTCTCCGACCGCTGCTTTTTCACAGGTGCGATCTCTGACCGCGAGATCATCCGCGCGTGGTATGGCAGATCCGACCTGTTTCTCTTCCCGTCGACGTTCGACACGAACGGCCTTGTCGTGCGCGAGGCCGCAGCCAGCGGTACGGCGACTGTGATGATCCGAAATTCCTGCGCGTCCGAGGGCGTGGGCGACGGGCGAAACGGCTTTTGCATCGAGGAAAACGCCGCGGCGATGGCGGCAAAGCTCGAAGAGCTCTGCCGCGCGCCGGAGGTGATGCAAGTGGTCGGCGAAAACGCCCAGCGCGAGCTGTACGTTTCATGGGAGACGGCGGTGCAGCGCGCCGTGGCACGCTACGAGGTCGTCATCGACAATTACCGCAGCGGAAAATATCCGAAGCGCGAGCGCTTCGGCGACGAGTTTTTCAAAACGCAGGGTGGGCTGATGGAGGCCTTTGCCAGCGTGGGCGAGCTGAGCGAGGAGATCGCCGCGGAGCTGCGCATTGAGCGCGACGAGGCGTTGCAGACCATTGTCCGTTCGCGGCAGGAGCTTCGCGAGCGGTTCGGCGAGACAAAGCAGGAGCTCGCCGAGCGCTACGAGACGATCCTGCAAAAGATGGATCGCTATTTGTAAGGAAAAGACGAGCAAAATTCGCTCGTCTTTTCCTTTTAGTCTTCGTGCTTCGGTTTTTCCGCAGCGAACCACATGTTCCACTGGAAGGAGTACGCCCTACGCGACGCCTCATCCGCGCAGATCAGGCACACGCGCGACGGCTGTGCGTGCTCATAGCCGTAGTCCATGATGGCGCGCAGGACGCGGTAGGCGGCCTTCAGGTCGCTGTCTGTGCAGGAGAGAGTCAGCGTGTCGCCGTCCGTGAGCGGCAGAAGTTCGGTCGCATGGTCGGAAGAGGGGAGGGCGGAGATGTCCCCGCAGATGATCTCAACGGTCATGGCAGCCTCCTCAGCGGTTCAGATACGCGCGGCACTTCGCCTCCGCGTCGTGCGCAAGCTGTTCTTCGTCGACTGTGACAAGATGACCGTGGTCGACCGTCACACGGCCCTGAACGACTGTGTAGTCAACGGGTCCGCGCACGCCGACAGTGCCGAGCACGCTTTTGGGGTCAAAGCACGAGCCGACGAGCTCGAGCCTGCGCGAGTCGATCATGAAGAGGTCGCAGCACTTGCCGACCTCGAGCGAGCCGATGTCGTCGCTGCGGCCAAGGATGGCCGCGCTGCCGCGCGTTGCCATCTTGAGCACGTCGTAACCGCTGGGGGCAGCTTTGCTGCTGTTCAAACGGTGCAGCAGGAACGCGACGCGCAGTTCCTCCATCAGCGATGAGCCGTCGTTCGAGGCTGAACCGTCAACCGCGAGGCCGACCGGCACGCCGAGCTTCAGCATCTCGGGCACGCGGGCGACGCCGGAGGCGAGCTTCATGTTCGAGATCGGGCAGTGCGCCACGCCGGTGTGTGTCTTTGCCAGCACGCGCAGCTCCTCGTCGTTGAAGTGGATGCCGTGAGCGAACCAGACGTCGCTGCCCGTCCAGCCGAGGCGCTCCATGTACTCGAGCGGGCGGACACCCTCGCGCGCGAGCATGAAATGTTCTTCGTCCTTCGTCTCGCACAGGTGGGTGTGCAGGCGCACACCGTACTCTCGCGCGAGCACGGCGCTCTCGCGCAGAAGGTCGGCAGACACGGAGAACGGCGAGCACGGGGCGAGCGCAACGCGGTGCATCGCGCCGAACGACTTGTCGTGGTATTTCTCGATGACACGGGCAGAATCGGCCATGATCTCGTCGACCGTCTGCACGACGCTGTCGGGCGGCAGGCCGCCGTCCTTGACCGAGAGGTCCATGCTGCCGCGCGAGGCGTACATGCGCGCGCCGATCTCGTCCGACGCCGCGAACTGCGCGCCGATGAGGTCGCCCGCGCCAGAGGGGAAGACATAGTGATGGTCAAAGCAGGTCGTGCAGCCGTGCTTCATCAGCTCGCCGAGGCCCGTGAGCGTCGAGAGACGGATGACGTCCTCGTCGAGGTTTTTCCAGACCTCATAGAGCGTTTTGAGCCAGTCGAAGAGCTCCATGTTCTGTACTTCCGGCAGGTTGCGGGAAAAGACCTGATAGAGATGATGGTGCGTGTTGACAAGGCCGGGGTAGCAGAGCATGTGGCTTGCGTCAATCACCTTTTCCGCCTCCTGCGGCAGATTTTTACCGATCGCGCGGATGAATCCATCCTCGGCATAGAGATCGACGTTTTCATAAACGGTGTCCGCGCCATCGCACGACACCAGCGAACGAATGTTTTGAATGAGCAGAGTAGACATAGCAATACCTCTTAGACCCGCGCCAAACGCAGGCGGATTTAGTGAAAAATAGCAAGAAGCGCATTTTGCTGCCTCCAGCGGCAAAACAGCTCAAAAGCCTCGCAGAGTTTCACGCCGCGCACGGCGTGAAATCAATTGGAATTCGTCGCGGAGGACGACATGCGCGCTCTATTTTGCACCGCGCACGGCGCAAATGATATTGATCGTTTTTTGCCGCGGCGTGTACGTGGCAAAAAACACTTTGCGCGGAGTGAGTGTACGCGCCTGTGGCGCGTGCACAGAGCGGAGTGCGATCCTACTCAAAAACGGCAACCGATTCGGTTGCCGTTTTTGAAGATTTTTTATCTCTCTTCGCGGAAGTAGCTCAGACCCAGCGATGCGGGCGGCTGATCCTCGCGCTTCTTGCGCAGCGACACGATGATCAGAACGACCAGCGTGACGACGTAGGGGAGCATCTTGTAGAGCTCCTTGATGGCAAGGTTGGTGCCGGTGGGGATGAAGATATAGAGGATGTAGAACCCGCCGAACAGGATGGAGGCCAGCACGCTGACGTTCGGACGCCAGATCGTGAAGATGACGAGCGCGATGGCGAGCCAGCCGCGGTCGCCGAAGGCGTTGTTGGACCAGACGCCGCAGGCGTAGTCCATGACGTAATACAGGCCGCCGAGACCTGCGATCATGCTGCCGATGCAGGTGGCAAGGTACTTGTACTTTGTCACGTTGATGCCGGCCGCGTCCGCCGTCGCCGCGCTCTCGCCCACGGCGCGCAGGTGAAGACCCGTGCGGGTGTGCTTGAGGAAGTACGACGCGAACAGCGCGATGACGATGGCAAGGTAGGCAAGGAAGCCGTAGGACAGGAAAACCTGACCGAACCAGCCGCCGACATTCAGGGATTTGCTGAAATAGGCGCTCGTCGCGCTCAGCGCGATGGAGGGGACTTCGCTGTCGGTCAGCTTGATGAGCGAGCCGCCGAAGAAGTTGCCGATGCCGACGCCGAACGTCGTGAGCGCAAGACCCGTGACGTTCTGGTTGGCGCGCAGCGTAACGGTCAGCAGGCAGTAGAGAAGGCCCATCAGAAGCGAGCCCAAAAGCGAGCAGAGCATCGGGATACCGATGGCGAGGAACGCGTTCATGTCGGCAGCCGGGGTGGACTGCTCGTAGAAGAACGCGCCGATGACGCCGCAGATACCGCCGACGTACATCACGCCCGGAATGCCGAGGTTCAGGTTGCCGGACTTTTCCGTCAGGATCTCACCGGTGCTGCCGTAGAGCAGGGGGATGCCCTGCATGACCGCACGGGGAAGAAAAGCAGTTAGATCAAATATCATTGCTTCACGCCTCCTTCTTGCTCTTGCGCAGGCTGACCTTGTAGCTGATGAAAAACTCGCTGCCGATGATGAAGAACAGGATGATGCCCGTCAGGATATCGGCGAAGGAGTGGTTCAGGCTGAACACGCTGGAGATCTCGCTCGCGCCGCGGCTCAGGACCACGATAAGAAGGCTCGTGAAGATCATCATGATGGGGTTGAACTTGGCCATCCAGGAGACCATGACCGCCGTGAAGCCGCGTCCGCCGACGATGGTGGTGGTCAGCGTGTGGTCCGTACCGGCGGTGAGCAGCAGGCCGATGAGGCCGCAGATCGCGCCGGAGAGGATCATCGTGCGCACGATGACGCGCTCGACCTTGATGCCCGCATAGCTCGCGGTGCGCTGGCTCTCACCGACAACGGCGATCTCATAGCCGTGCTTGCTGTAATTGAGATAGATATACATAACGCCCGTGAGGATCGCCACAAGCAGGATCGGGAGGAGATAGCGCTGGCCGCCGAGAACGGGGAGCCAGCCGGCCTCGGTATTCTGGTTGATGATACCGATCTTGCCCGAGCCCTTGGGCACTTCCCACACGATGATGAAGAACGCGGCGAGCTGTGTCGCGATGTAGTTCATCATGAGCGTGAAGAGCGTTTCGTTCGTGTTCCACTTGGCCTTGAAGATACCGGGGAGGAAGCCCCACAGCGCGCCTGCCGCGACGGAGGCGACGATCATAATGACGATGAGAAGACCGTTGGGAATCTTGCCGCCAAGGCAGATCATGCAGGCCGCGGTGGCAAGGCAGCCGATGAGCACCTGACCCTCGGCGCCGATGTTCCAGAAGCGCATCTTGAACGCGGGCGTGACCGCGAGCGAGATGCCGAGCAGGATCGCGAGGTTATGGAACGTGACCCAGCTCTTGCGCGACGTACCGAACGCGCCGTAGAGGATCGTAGAGTAGACCTTGATGGGATTTTCGCCCGTCAGCAGCGTTGTAACGATCGCGCAGACGATCAAAGCGAGCACGATCGCGCCGCCGCGGATCAAAACGGCCTTGTACCAGGGGAGCGTATCGCGCTTGGCGATGTGGAAGAGCGACTGTTTCTTATTCATCCTTGTTGCCTCCCCTCACGAGCGTCATCAGTGCGCCGACCTCGCGCTTGTCGGTCTTTCTGGCGTCGACCACGCCAGAGACCTGACCGCCGCAGAGAACGACGATGCGGTCACACAGCTCAAGCAGCACGTCGAGGTCTTCGCCGACATAGACGACGGCGACGCCCTTCATCTTCTGCTCGGTCAGCAGGTTATAAATGGTATAGGAGGTGTTGATGTCCAGGCCGCGCACCGCGTAAGCGGTCATCAGCACGGCGGGGGACTGGGCGATCTCGCGTCCGACAAGCACCTTCTGCACGTTGCCGCCGGACATGCGGCGCACGGGGAAGGACGTGCTGGGCGTGACGACGCCGAGCTCTTCCCAGATGCGGTTGGCGAGCGCTTCGGGATCCTTGCGGTTGAGGAACAGACCCTTACCCTTGCGCCAGGAGCGCAGCATCATGTTGCCCGTCATGCCCATCGAGCCGACCAGGCCCATGCCGAGTCGGTCTTCGGGGACGAACGACATCGAAATGCCGCTCTTGCGGATCTTCATCTGGTCGAGACCGACGAGTTCCTTTTCCTTGCCTCCGTCGGGCGGATAGAACGTGACGTGGCCGGAGGCGACGGGGTAGAGGCCCGCAATGGACTCGAGCAGCTCGCGCTGGCCGCTGCCTGCGACGCCCGCGATGCCGAGCACCTCGCCCGCGTTGATGGTGAAGCTGACATCGTCCAGACGCTTGACGCCGAGCTCGTCGTAAGCCGTCAGGCCTTCGATGACGAGGCGTTTTTCAACGTCCTTCGGCTCGGGGCGGCTGATGTTCAGGCTCACCGTGTGGCCGACCATCATGTCGGTCAGCGATTGCTGGTCGGCGTCCTTGGTGGCGACGTCACCGACGTATTCGCCCTTGCGCAGCACGGCCACGCGGTCGGACACATCGAGCACCTCGTGCAGCTTATGCGTGATGATAATGAGGGACTTGCCGTCGGCCTTCATGTTTCGCATGATGGCGAAGAGCTTGTCCGTCTCCTGCGGGGTGAGCACTGCGGTCGGCTCGTCCAGAATGAGGATGTCCGCCCCGCGGTAGAGCACCTTGACGATCTCGACGGTCTGCTTCTGCGAAACGGACATGTCGTAGATCTTCTGATTGGGGTCGATGTCGAACCCGTATTTGTCGCAGATCTCTTTGACCTTTTTGCTGGCTTCGGCAATGTCGAGCTTGCCTTCAAGGCCGAGGATGATATTCTCCGTTGCGGTGAAAAGATCAACGAGCTTGAAGTGCTGGTGGATCATACCGATGCCGTGTTCGAACGCATCCTTGGGGGAGGCGATCGTGACGGGTTCGCCGTGAATGTAGATTTGCCCCTCGTCGGGGAAATAGATGCCGGAGAGCATGTTCATCAGCGTCGTCTTGCCGCTGCCGTTTTCGCCGAGCAGCGACAGGATCTCGCCCTCGTGCAGCTCAAGGTTGATGGCGTTGTTCGCCACCACTTTGCCGAACCGCTTCGTGACATTCTCCATTTTAACTGCGCATGCAGTTCCCAAGGCGGTCACCCCTTTTTCCGCTGGAGGGCACAGGAAGAAAGCCCCTCAGCATTGTATTTGTACAAGTCATATATTAGCATAATTGAACGGCGTTGTAAATGTAAAACAGAAAAAAACACAAAAAAAATTAGAAGCGTACAAAAATTTTTAGCAAAATAGCGAAAAGTGCCATAAAAAGAAAAAAGATCGGGCTGCCCGAAGGCAGCCCGATATGTAATTTGCAAGAGAAGCTTAGAACGCCTGGTCGAGCAGCGTGATGCCGTCGATCTGGAGCTGGAAGTACGGGGCGGAACGGGCGGTGGACTCAGCCAGATAACCGTCCTGGACGACCTCGGTGTCGGGCGTGTAGTCGGGATCGGTGTCGACGTCAGCCATGTAAGAGGTGACAGCCTGACCGTCCACGGTGAAGGTGGAGCAGTCGAAGACGTGGAGCTCGCCGCTCTCAAGCTTGGCGGTCGCATCGGCAATGGCCTCAGCGGTGCCCTCGGCGGCAACATTCTTGTTCAGGTCGGTCAGCACGACGGAGCCGGTAGCGAGGGTGCCGGTCCAGTCGGCGTCGATGGCCTCGCCGTTCATGGCAGCCTTGATGGCGTACTCATAGTAGGGGGCCCAGTCGATGCGGGAGGAGATCAGATAGGTGTTGGGGCAGGCGGCCTCGGTGGAACCGTTGTAGGAAACGTCGGGAACACCGGCGGTCTCGCAAGCGGTCGGAGCGCCCATGGAGTCGGCGTGCTGGCTGATGAGCTTGCAGCCGTTCTGGATGAGCTTCTGCGCGCCTTCCTTCTCGGCGGTCTCGTCATACCAGCTGCCGGTGAAGGTGACTTCCATCGTGGCAGTGGGGCAGACGGAGCGAGCGCCCAGGAAGAAGGAGGTGTAGCCGGAGATAACCTCGGCATAGGTGAAGGCGCCGACGTAGCCGATCTTGGCCTCGTCTGCGGTGAACTCACCGTTGGCGATCATCTCGTTGAGCTTCATACCGGCAGCGATACCGGCGAGGTAACGGCCCTCATAGATGGAAGCGAAGGCGTTGTGGTAGTTGGAGAGACCCTCGGTGTGCGCCTTGGTGCCGGTGGAGTGGCAGAACTGCACGTCGGGGAAGTCCTTCGCGGCCTGGATCATGTAGTCTTCGTGACCGAAGGAGTCGGCGAAGATGATGTTGCAGCCGGCGTCGGCGAGCTCAGCGGCCTTGTCGTAGCACTCCTGACCTTCGGGAACGTTGGTCACGATGGTGTACTCGACGCCGAGCGTCTCGCAGGCCTCTTTCGCAGCGTTGATGAAGTTGAGGTCGTAGGTGGAGTTTTCGTCGTGGAGCATGATGAAGCCGACCTTAAAATCGGTGACTTCGTTGTTGTCCTGATCGTCGGTGTTGGTATCGTCCTTCTTATCGCCGCAGGCGACGAGGGCGAGAACCATCACGAGACTCAGGAGCAGTGCAAGGAACTTCTTCATTTCGGTAAATCCTCCTTAAATTTTACGGCAATCAAAAGATTTGAATACCGTTATCACCATGATACATAAAAAGGGAAAATTTAGCAACAGGAAAAAGAAAAAATGAGGGTCAAACTTGACCAAAAAAGCAGCATGAATTTTTGTCCATAGCGGAGAAAGCACGAAAAAAAGGGCCCGCTTTTTGAAACGGACCCTTTTTAGGAAGGTTTGGCGGGATTTACATCTGCACGCGGGTGCCGGTCTTGCCCTCGATGCCCTCGGCTGCCTTTTCAAGCAGCGTGATGAGCGCGACGCGGCCGGGCTTGCTTTCGGCGAACGACATGGCGGCCTGGACCTTCGGCAGCATGGAGCCGGGGGCAAACTGCTTTTCGTCGATATACTTGCGCGCCTCGTCCGGCGTCAGGGTGTCGAGACCCTTCTGGTCGGGCTTGCCGAAGTTGATGGCGACCTTCTCGACCGCTGTCAGGATGACGAGCATGTCCGCGTCGAGCAGCTCTGCGAGCTTGGCGGAGGCGAAGTCCTTGTCGATGACCGCGGGCGTGCCGTAGAGCTTGCCGTCCCTGCGCACGACGGGGATACCACCGCCGCCGACCGTGATGACGACCGTACCATTGTCGACGAGCGCCTTGACAGTGTTCTTTTCAATGACGTCGATCGGCTTGGGGGAGGGAACGACCTGACGGTAGCCGCGGCCGGCGTCCTCGACCATCGTGTAGCCCTTTTCTGCGGCGATGCGGTCGGCGGTCTCCTTGTCGTAGAACGCGCCGACGGGCTTGGTCGGATGCTGGAAAGCGGGGTCAGCCTCGTCGACGAGCACCTGCGTCACGACAGTCGCGACGTCCTTGTTCATGCCGCGGGAGGCGAGCTCGTTGCCGATGGCGTTCTGCAGGTGGTAGCCGATATAGCCCTGGCTCATCGCGCCGCACTCGGGGAAGGGCATGTCGGACTTGATGGCCTTGGCCTCGGCGGCGGTGGCCATGCCGAGGTTGATCATGCCGACCTGCGGGCCGTTGCCGTGGGCGATGATGACCTCGTTGCCCTGCGCGATCAGGTCGACGATGGGCTTTGCGGTCTCGGTGACGAGGGCGAGCTGCTCGTAGGGGGTGTTGCCCAGCGCGTTGCCGCCCAGGGCGATGACGATTCTCTTGCTCATGATGACTATCTCTCCTTGATTTTTTAAAAACTCTCTTCTCTCAAAAGCGGCTGTGCCGCCTTTTTACAAATGAAATGCGCGATGTTAGAACATCTTGCGCTCTTCGCCGCTCTTGTCCATCTCCATCAGCGCGCGGACGGGGTCTTTGACCTGCGCGAGGAACATCATTGCGGCGATGATATACGGCTTGTAGGAAGCCTGCTTGTACAGGGGGACGATATAGCGGTCGAACACGCTGTTGTCGACCTCGCCCTCAGGGCAGGAAAGGCCGGTAATGTCGGCGGGCAGGCAGTGGAGATAGAGCGCCTTGCCGTCCTTCGTGAGCTTCATCATCTCCTCGGTGCAGGCCCAATCCTTGTGCTCGGCGTTCTGCGCGAGCAGCTTCTTTTCGAGCTCGTCGATGCCGTCCTTGTCGCCGGCCTGATAGAGCTTCGTGCGCTCCTCCATGGCCTTGAACGGCGCCCAGGACTTGGGATAGACGATGTCGGCGTCCTTGAAGGCTTCCTTCATGTCGTTGCACTTCTTGAAGCTGCCGCCGGTGGCCGCCGCGTTCTTCTTGGCGATCTCCTCGACCTCGGGCATGACCTCGTAGCCTTCGGGGTGAGCGAGGGTGACGTCCATGCCGAAGCGGGTGAAGAGGCCGATAACGCCCTGCGGGACGGAGAGGGGCTTGCCGTAGCTCGGGGAATAGGCCCATGTCATGGCGACCTTCTTGCCCTTGAGATTCTCCACACCGCCGAAGTAGTGGATGATGTGGAGCATATCGGCCATGCACTGCGTCGGGTGGTCGACGTCGCACTGGAGGTTCACAAGCGTCGGGCGCTGTTCGAGGATGCCGTCGCGGTAGCCCTCTTCGAGCGCGTCCATGAAGGTCTTCTGATACTTGTGGCCCTCGCCGATGAACATATCGTCGCGAATGCCGATGACGTCGGCCATGAACGAGACCATGTTCGCCGTCTCGCGCACGGTCTCGCCGTGTGCGATCTGGGACTTCTTTTCATCGAGCACCTGCTCCTCAAGACCCAGCAGGTTGCACGCGGAGGCAAACGAGAAGCGCGTGCGCGTGGAGTTGTCACGGAAGATCGAAATGCCGAGACCGGAATTGAAGATCTTCGTGTTCTTGTTGCGCTCGCGCAGGTCGCGCAGCGCGTCGGCCACGGTGAAGACCGCGTCGATCTCCTCGTCGCTCTTGTCCCACGTCCAGTAGAAGTCGGTCTTGTACATGTTATTGATGTGCAGCGTCTCAAGGTGGCGTGCCAGTTCAACAGTCTTGCTCATAGATAATTTTCTCCTTTATTTTTATAGTATATTAAAAATCGTTTGAAATATTTGCGCCGCGCACGGCGCAAATGATCTTGATCCGTTTTTTGCCGCGACATGCGCGTGGCAAAAAACACTTCTCACGCAGCGCGCGTCGAGCCAAAGGCGAGGCGCGAAGCGGAGTGCAGCCTCTTAGTATCAAATGACGGGCGAAGCACGTTATTTGATATTATTGCCCGTTAACTCCTGACGGAAGGAGGTGGCGGAGCCGTCCTTGTTCTCGGGCTTGTAGAGACCGGGGACAGCCGCGTACAGCGCCGCGCAGGTGACGAGGTCCTGCTTCCAGGTGATCTCGTTGGGCGCGTGGGCCTGAGATTCAGCACCGGGGCCGAAGCCGACGCAGGGGATGCCGTAGCGGCCCTGAATAGAAACGCCGTTCGTGGAGAACGTCCACTTGTCAGTTAAGGGACGGCCAGTGCGCGTGGACATGGCTTTTTCGTCCGCGCCGATGCGCTCGGTGCCCCAGAGAGCGTGGTGCGCGTCGACGAGCGCCTGCACGTGGGGCGCGGTCTCCTTGTTGATCCAGGTGGGGAAGAAAGCCTCGGTCTCGTAGACATGGCCGGTCCAAGACGGACGGTCGTACATGTACATGGAGACCTTGATATCCTTGGCGTACTTCTTGCACGCGGGCAGGTCTTCAATCTCCTTCAGGCAGGACTGGTAGGTCTCGCCCGCGGTCATGCGGCGGTCGATGGAGATCGAGCAGCTGTCGGCGACGGCGCAGCGGGAGGGAGAGGTGAAGAAGATCTGGCTCGTGGTGCAGGTGCCGCGGCCAAGAAAGCGCGCGTCCTCCCAGTGCTCAGGATTATACTTCGGATCGAGCATCTTGACAAGGCCTTTGATCTCCTTGTCATCAGCGGCGTCGTTCTCGTTCAGGTCGCGCACGTTGAGCAGCACCTCGGCCATCTTGTGGATGGCGTTGTCGCCGCGCTCGGGGGCGGATCCGTGGCAGGAGACGCCGTGCATGTCGACGCGGATCTCCATGCGGCCGCGGTGACCGCGGTAGATGCCGCCGTCGGTCGGCTCGGTGGAGATGACGAATTCGATCTGGTTTCTCGCATCCTCGGGGCCCTTGAAGTATTCGTTGACGATGGACTGCCAGCACATGCCGTCGCAGTCCTCCTCCTGCACGGAGCCGACGACCATGATCTTGTAGCCCTCGGGAATGAGGCCGAGGTCCTTCATGATCTTCGTGCCGTAGGCCGCGGCGGCCATGCCGCCCTCCTGGTCGCTGCCGCCGCGGCCGTAGATGACCTTGTCATCCTCGTAGCCCTCGTACGGGTCGTGCGTCCAGTTTTCGCGGTTGCCGATGCCGACGGTGTCGATGTGGGAGTCGATGGCGATGATCTTGTCACCCGAGCCCATCCAGCCGATGACGTTGCCGAGCGCGTCGAACTCGACCTTATCGTAGCCGAGCTTCTTCATCTCCTCGGCGATGCGGTGGGCGACGCCCTTTTCCTCGCAGCTCTCGCTGGGGATGGCGATCATATCACGCAGGAAGCGGGTCATATCGGGGCCGTAGGCCTGTGCGGCTTTCTTGATGGCTTCGAAATCCATGGTAAAACCTCCGTTAAAAGTGATAGTATTTTCTGTCGATCGGGGTCAATTTTCTGTTACACTATCCTTATCATAGCATAAGAACGGCAGTTGTCAAACAAAAAATTTGCATTTCAAAAATTTTTTAAGAAAGTGATTGCAATTCGATCAATTTATGGTATTATAGGGATGAAAGAACATGCCCGTTCCGATGGAAAGCTGTGCAATTTGCACAGCAAAATAGGGCGGACGGGCGATCAGAGGAGGGATAGACCATAGAAGCCGCAACGCTGAAGACCCTGGAGCAGGTCGCAAAGGGCATCGCCGCGACCTTTGGCAGCCATTGCGAGGTGGTGATCCATGATGTGGGCGCCAAGCACCCCGAGCATTCCATCGTTGCCATCGAGAATGGCCACGTCACAGGCCGCAAGGTGGGCGACGGCGCGTCGCACGTTGTTTTAGAGCAGGTGCGTCAGGCCGACGCGCAGCCAAGCGACCACTTGAGCTACCTCACCAAAACGCCGGACGGGAAGATATTGAAATCTTCCACCATGTATATCCGCGGCAGGAACGGCAAGGTGGTTGCGATCCTCGGCATCAACTACGACATTTCCTCGCTCCTGATGGTCGAGGATGCGGTGCACGAGTTGATCGACACAAAGGATAAGACGCAGGGCGAGCCGGAAAAGATCGTGAACGTCAACGACCTTTTGGATGAGCTCATCGCCCAGTCTGTCGCGCTCGTTGGCAAGCCCGTCGCGCTGATGAACAAGGAAGATAAGATGCGCGCCATCGGCTTTTTGAGCCAGAACGGAGCATTCCTCGTCACAAAATCCGGAGACAAGATCGCAAAATACTTCGGCATATCCAAATATACACTATATTCTTATATTGACAAACAACAGGAGGAGAAGTGAACCATGGGCAAGATCGATTTGACCATCAACAAGACCGGCCTGCAGCACAACATTGAGAAGGCCAAGGAAAACAACGTCATTATCCCGACCATCGCGCAGATGCAGCATCCTGAGACCATCCCTGAGAAAATTCAGAAAAAGCTCAAGACTGTCGGCCTTTGGGACGTCAACCCGCTGAACCTCTTCCGCATCACGTGGAAGAACGAGGCCAAGGAGTCCGGCGGTCTCTTCCAGGAGGTGCCGAACTATGTCGAGATCCCGTCCGAGCTCTCCGGCGTTCCTTGCCGCATCCTCGCCATGGCGGGCAAGTGGTTCCCCACGGGCTGCCACAAGGTCGGCGCTTCGTTCGGCTGCCTCGCCCCGCGCCTCGTCACCGGCCAGTTCGACGCGACGTATCATCACGCCGTGTGGCCCTCCACCGGTAACTACTGCCGCGGCGGCGCGTTCAACTCGAAGCTCCTTGCCGTCGACTCCGTCGCCATTCTCCCCGCGGAGATGAGCAAGGAGCGCTTTGAGTGGCTCAGCAAGATCGCCGGTCAGGTCATCGCAACGCCGGGCTGCGAGTCCAACGTCAAGGAGATTTTCGACAAGACCTGGGAGCTCAAGCAGGACCCCAGCATGATGATCTTCAACCAGTTTGAAGAGATGGGCAACCCGCTGTGGCACTACAATGTCACGGGCTACGCCCTTGCAGACCTCTTCGAGGCCGTGAAGAAGCCCGGCCAGCGTCTTGCGGGCGCGTGCTTCACATCCGGTTCCGCCGGTACGATGTCGGCGGGCGACATTTTGAAGGAACGCTATCCCGGCATGAAGCTCGGCGTGGGCGAAGCGCTCCAGTGCCCGACGATCCTGAATAACGGCTTCGGCGGCCACCGCATTGAGGGCATCGGCGACAAGCACATTCCGTGGATCCACAACGTGAAGAACACTGACATGGCCATCGCCATCGACGACGAGGATTCCCAGCGTTTGCTGCGCCTTTTCAACACGGCAGAGGGCAAGAAGTACCTCAAGGAAGAGCTCAAGCTCTCCGACGAGCTCATCGAAAAGCTCACATGGCTCGGCATCTCCGGCATTGCAAACGTCCTGTGCTGCATCAAGATGGCCAAGTACTATGAGCTGGGCGAGGACGACATCGTCTGCACCGTGCTGACCGACTCTGCCGTGATGTATCAGTCCCGCATCGAGGAGCTCAACGAGATGCACGGCGCGTACAACGCCGAGGAGGCCTGCCTCGACCACAACCTTCACATGCTCGGCCTGAAGACCGACAGCATGATGGAGCTGACGTACGAGGACCGCAAGCGCATCCACAACCTCAAGTACTACACCTGGGTCGAGCAGCAGGCGCGCGACGTCAAGGACCTCAACGCGCTCTGGTACGACACCAAGGGCACGTGGGACGCTGTCCACGCGCAGGCGAAGGAGCTCGACGAGCTCATCAACGAGTTCAACGAGGCCACCGGCCTTCTCAAAGCGCTCTAAGAGTGCGAAAGGGGAGCAGGAACCCCTTGCTCCAAACCCTGTTAGGATGATAAAAGGGGGTATCTCGAAGAGATGCCCCCTTTTTTATACCCCTCAAAGGGTTTCCCTTTATTTTTCCTGCAGAAAAGAAGCGAGTAGGTTCCCCGCACCGTGCGGGGGACGCGGGAAAGGGGGATATTCTCTTTCTCGGAAAGAGAATATCCCCCTTACACCCCCAAGAGAAAGGACGAAGGGAGCACCCCTCGACCCCCGACATTGGCAGCTTACAGCTTGAATAACTGCACGCGCTGCGCAATGTAAGTGCGGTGTACATGGCTTCGCCATGAATCTTCTGCGAGTCGTTGCTACGATCAACCGCGCCTTACTATCGTGAGGCGCGAGTGACGGTAGCCCGGCGGCAGACTGCTTGCCGAATGCGGCATTGCTGCGCTTGCCGCATTGTGGAGACTGGCGGTAGACGGAAATTAGTCCGCACTCCTACAAGATAGGCAGAGCGGCAGCGGATAATAGAAGCAGAGGCAAATCTTGTAGCAGTGCTAACGCGGCAACGCCGCGCGCAGAAAGTGCAATTGGCAAGCATTGCAGCTCTTTGAGCTGCCCGCTTGCAATGCAAACGCCTTTCTTTTGGACGGGCGACGCCCGTTTTCTTTCTCGGGAAAGAAAATGGGGGTCGCATCACGTGCAGCGCCCGCGGCGCTGCTATCCCCGCAGCTCTATGGGCTGCAAAAACCCACCGCGCAGCGCGCGGACAATAAGGAGTTATTATGTTGAAAAACGTCAAATGCGCCCGCTGCGTCAAGTGCGGGAAAGAATACGAGGCCACGGCGAACCTCACGAACTGCTCGTGCGGCGGCATTCTCGACATCATCTATGACTACGACTACATCAAAAAGAACCTGACGAAGGAAACGCTCAAGTCCCGCCCGAACACAATGTGGCGCTACCGCGAGCTGCTGCCAGTCGAGGAGACGACACCCGACACGCCGCTGCGCGTGGGCTGGAGCCCGCTCTACGAAGAGCCGCGCCTTGCAAAGCAGCTCGGCCTCAAAAAGCTCTGGGTCAAGGACGACGGACAGAACCCGACGGCGTCGCTCAAGGACCGCGCGTCCGCCATGGCGGTCGCCAAGGCGGGGGAGGCGGGCGCGAAGATCATCGCCTGCTCGTCCACAGGCAACGCCGCGAGCTCTCTTGCGGGCAACGCCGCGGCCGCGGGCCTCAAGACCTTCATCTTCGTTCCCGAGCGCGCGCCCAAGGGTAAGGTCGCGCAGCTGATGACCTTCGGCGCAAACGTGATCTCCGTCAAAGGCAACTATGAAGAGACGTTCGAGCTGTCGAAAAAGGCCATCGACAAGTGGGGCTGGTACAACCGCAACGCGGCCATCAACCCGTACCTCTCCGAGGGCAAGAAGACCGTTTCGATTGAGATCGCCGAGCAGCTCGACTGGAAGATGCCGGATTATCTCGCCATCTCCGTCGGCGACGGCTGCACCATCGCAGGCGTGTGGAAGGGCCTCAAGGACCTGTACGCCATCGGCTTTATCGACAAGCTCCCGCGCCTCATTTCCGCGCAGGCCGAGGGCTGCCACCCCATCAACCGCGCCATCGCGGAGAACAAGCACTGGGAGCCGATGGAGGAGAACACGCTGGCCGACTCCATCGCCGTCGGCGTGCCGCGCAACGCGGACAAGGCGCTCATGGCGATCCGCGAGTCGAACGGCATCGTCGTGAACGTGACGGACGAGGAGATCATGGCGGCGCAAAAGCTGCTCGGCACGACCTGCGGCGTCTTCGGCGAGCCCGCGGGCGTCACCGGTACGGCGGCAGTCAAGAAGCTCTGCGAGCAGGGCGTGCTCGGTGAGAACGACACGGTCGTCTCCGTCGTGACGGGCAATGGCCTCAAGGACGTGGCCAATGCCATCAAGTTCTGCGGCGAGCCGATGAGCCTGCCGAACGACCTTGACCTGCTGGTCGAGGAATTCGACAAGTGCGGCATCAAGACCGAAGCGTAACAGAAAAAGAAGAGCCCCGCGAACCAGACGGTTCGCGGGGCCTTTTTTATACAAAGTGCTTATTTATGATAGGGACGCAGTTCAGCAGGGCGGAAATCGCCGTGGAAGCTGCGAACACGAAAATCGCGAGCAGCGGCACGGAGAGAAAGGCGTTGCATGAAAAGGTATCAATGCCAAAGTGCTGTAACAGCTCGATGACCATGGGGTGGACAAGATAAACGCCGAAGCTGTATCTTGACAACTGACGGACGAAGGCAAGAGCCTTCGCCTGTCTGTCTCCCTCTCGGAAACTCGATAGATTCAGATGCTGCTTGGCGAAGACAAAGATCGGAACGCTGGTGAGCAGCACGTTGAGCGAATCGTAGTTATAGAAGACAGCGCTCGGCGCGCCCTGCGCCTTGGCGTGGACAACGGGGGCGATTATGGAGAAAAGAAGCGCCAGAATGCCGACAGCGTAGAGGACGGCCTCCTCTCTGCGGCTGAAGTCCCTGCGGCTTAAATAGTATCCGCCGACAAAATAGACCGTGAAGCCGAGCGGAAAATAGCAGTAGGTATACATGCTGACGGTTTTGATCACAACGCTTAGTTGCGGTGAGATAAAGGAGGAATACAGGACAAGCTGAGGGAGAAGAAACGTAAAGATAAGCGCCAGCAGCAGGAAGTAACGCATAAGCGTTTCGCTCTGAGCGATGGGCCGCAGGAGAGGAATGAGCAAATACAGCCCTACGATCATGTAGAGGAACCACAGATGATAATGCCCCGTGATGAACTGGGAAAGCACGACCGAAAGCGGCGCGTGACGAAAGACAAGGTCGATGAGCGCGTAGCAGCCGGACCAGAAGAGAAAGACCGTAGCGATACGCGCGACGTTCTTTTTGAGAATGGAGGAAATGCTGACATCGCGCCCGAGAAACAGCGCGCCGCTGATCATCACAAAGATGGGGACAGACCATTTTCCTGTGGTACAGTAGAGATTGAAGGCAAACCACGCCCGTGAACTGACGTCAACATCTGCCCAGTGCTGCGCGGCAAGATGCACGAAAACAACAAAGAAGATCGCCACGATGCGGAGAATGTCGAAATAGATCACGCGCCTGCGCGTGGAATGCTCTGCTGGCATGCTTAGCTCTCCTTTTCCGCAGCGTTACCAACCATCTCATTCTGCGCATCGTCAGACGCGGCATCGGGCGCGGACGCTTCCGCCGCGGGCTCTGCCGAGGCAGCTTCGGCCTCCTGCGCCTGCTGGGCGGCCATGGCCTCGGCGCGGCCTTCCTCGCGCGCCTGCTTTACGGCCTCCTCGCGGGTCTTTTCCGCCTTGGCGCGCTCCTTTTCGACCATGTGCTGAGCGTGCTTATTTTGCAGCTTGAACACCAGCCGCAGCACGAGCACGAACACCACGATCGCAAGGCCGAGCCAGCTCCAGAACTTGAGCTCGAAGAGCGTCTTGACCGTCCAGTACTTTGCCTGCATGCCGAGGAAGCAGAACAGAATCGACACGGCCAGCGCCGCGCCGAAGAGCAGCACCCACAGCACCGACTTGACGGCGCAACGCTTACGCACACGCAGGTGCGCGATCAAAAACAGCAGACTCAGCAGAAAAAACGCAGGGAACTGCGCAAATAAAATTTCCCTCAGATCCATATCTTACCTCACAGTGCGCATTTGCCGCGCTTCAAGTATTCGCCCATCTTGCCGCCGACGACCTTGCTGCCGTCCACCTGCAGCTGACCGCGCAGGTAGACCTTCGACACGCCGCCATTCGTGCGGAATCCCTCGAACGGCGTGTAGCCCGCCTTGGAGAGCATGTCCGCGCCGTGGAGCACGTGGCTCGCGCCGGGATCGTAGACGACGATGTCGGCGTCGCTGCCCGCAGCGATGACGCCCTTGCGGGGGTAGAGACCGTAGAGCTTGGCGGGATTTTCGCTCAGTGCGCGGCAGACGCCGCCGAGCGAGAGCTTATTTTCATTGATGGCCACAGTGTAGACGACCTCGCCACGCGTTTCGACGCCGGGAAGACCGCCGGGGATCTTCGTAAAGTCGTCGCGGCCCATGTCCTTCTGCTCGAGCGTGAACGAGCAGTGGTCGGTCGAGATGGTCTGCACCTCGCCGCGGCGCAGCGCCTTCCAGAGCGCTTCACTGTCTTCCTGCGAGCGGATCGGCGGCGCGCAGACGTAGCGCGCGGCGGAGGAAAAGTCGGGATCGTAGTAAACGCCGTCGTCGAGCGCCAAATACTGCGGGCAGGTTTCGACATACACGGTCTGTCCGCGGCGGCGCGCCGCGGCGATCTCGTCAAGAGAAGCACGGTTCGTCGTGTGGACGATGATGACGGGCGCGTCGGCCGCCTGCGCGATGCGCAGCAGACGCGAAACAGCCTCGGCCTCTAAATAGTCGGGGCGGGAGATCGGGTGCGATACGACGTCCGCGCCCAGGCCGCTCGCCTTGAGTTCGGCGATGCGCGCGTCGATGACGCCCGCGTTCTCGCAGTGGACGCCCGCGATGCCGCCGCGGACCTTGAGCGCTTTCAGCGCGCGGTAGACCGCGCCGTCGCCGATCATCATGGCGGGGTAGGTGAGGTACATCTTGAAAGACGTGATACCGGCGTCGAACATCGCGTCGAGCTCAGACTCGATGCTCTCGTTCCAGTCGTCGATGGTCATATGGAAGCCGTAGTCGCAGTAGCACTTGCCGTCAGCCTTTTTATGCCAGAGATCAAGCCCATAGGCAAGGGATTCCCCTTTATTGGGGCAGGCAAAGTCGATGACCGTCGTCGTGCCGCCGCGGATGGCGCTTTTGCTGCCGCTTTCAAAGTCGTCGGCCGTCGTGGTGCTGCACACATTGAGATCGAAGTGCGTGTGCGCGTCGATAAAGCCGGGGAAGAGCATGCAGCCCGTCACGTCGACGACCTCGCTCTGCGCGGCGAGCTCGGGCGGGATGTGGCCAAGCATTTCGACCTTTTCCCCGTCGATGAGCACGTCGGCGCGGCGGCAGCCGCGGCCGCTGACGACATAGCCGCCTCGAAGCAGTGTTTTCATGGAAGAAGCCTCCTTATCTGAGAGAAAAAATTCCGTACCAAATTGACAAAAGCATAGCATACTTTTTGCCCAATTTCCATAGAGTTTGGAAAAAATGTGAGAAGCGCCAAGATTTTTGGCGCAAATTCGGAACAATGCCGTATTGAGAAAGTAGCAGACATACGATACAATAAAATCATACCACATTCCGCTTTTATTTGTACAAAAAGCGAACTTTTGGCGCGCAGACCAACTGAGAGATGTGAAAAGAAGCTGTGTGTCACGAAGAGCGGACAGAGAAAAAGCGGAGTGAAAAAATTGAGGAGGAAAACACTATGCGCAAGTTCCTATCCGTCCTGCTCGCAATGGCGATGGTCCTCTCACTGAGCGTGACCAGCTTTGCGGCAGACACCGACAGCGAGGCGAAAGCCGAGATGGCGGGCAAGACCGTGATCCTGCACACAAACGATGTGCACGGCGCGATCGAAGGCTATGCCTACATCACCGCGCTCAAGGCCGACTACGAGGCCAAGGGCGCCGAGGTCATCCTCGTTGATGCGGGCGACTACAGCCAGGGCGAAGTCTATGTCAGCGACACCAAAGGCCTCGATGCCGTCGAAATGATGAACGTCACGGGCTACGACGTCGTCACTCTCGGCAATCATGAGTTCGACTACGGTTACGCACAGCTCAAGGAGAACATGACCAAGGCGGACTTCAAGATCCTCTGCGCGAATGTCTACGGTGAGGACGGCACCCCCATCTTCGATGCGAACTACACCTACACCACCAAGTCCGGCGTGAAGATCGGCTTCTTCGGCATGGAGACGCCCGAAGCGCAGACCAAGGCCAACCCCGCGCTCATCAAGGGTCTCAAGTTCGACACCGACCTCAAGGCAGTCGCCGAAAAGCAGCTTGAAGCGCTCAAGGATGACGATGTCGTCATCGCGCTTTCCCACCTCGGTGTGGATGATTCTTCCAAGCCCTATACCTCCTATGACCTCTACAATGCGGCCAAAGGTATCGACTTCATCATCGACGGCCACTCCCACAGTGTGATGACTAAGGGCAAGAACGGCGAGCCCATCCAGTCCACCGGTACGAAGTTCGCCAATATCGGCGTGATCGTCATCGATGACGCCAGCAAGAAGATCGAGAGCAACTCCCTCTACGAGATCAAGGAAGACACCGCCAAGGACGCGGCCGTTGCCGCTGCCGCGCAGAAGATCATCGACCGCATCGACAAGGAGTACGGCGCGGTCTTCGCCAAGAGCAAAGTGGAGCTCAATGGCGCGAAGGCCCCCAACGGCAACCGCGACGGTGAGACCAACAACGGCGATCTCATCACCGATGCAATGCTCTGGAAGGTCATGCAGAACAAGGAAGGCCTGACCGTGAATGAAGACCATGTGGTCGCCATCACCAACGGCGGCGGTATCCGCGCGGCCATCAAGGTCGGCGATGTCACCAAGAAGGATATCAAGACTGTTCTCCCGTTCGGCAACACCATCGAAGTGATTTATGTCACCGGCACTGAACTGCTCGAGGCACTCGAAGCCTCCACGTTCTGCGTGCCTGAGTCCATCGGCGGCTTCCCACAGGTCAGCGGCATCAGTTACACCATTTCCACCGGCGCTGTCTATGACGCGAATGCCGAGACCTATCCCGCTTCCACCTACTACGGTCCAAAGTCCATCAACCGTGTGACCATCAACAGCATCAACGGCAAGGAGTTCAAGGCGAATGACACCTATGCGGTCGTTACCAACAACTTCTGCGCCGAGGGCGGCGACACCTACTACGCTTTTGCGGCGGCGACTTCCAAGTTTGATACCGGTGTGACGCTTGATATGGCAGTGATGGATTACATCACCAAGGAGCTCAAGGGCGTGATCGGCGAGCAGTATGCCGCGCCTCAGGGCCGCATTCTGATGAACCCGTTCAAGGATGTCAAGGTTTCCTCCTGGTTCGGCAAGTATGTCATCGACCTCTACAATGACGGCATCATCAACGGCACCTCCGCCACCACCTATGCGCCCAACGACACCCTGACCTGGGCTGCCGCGCTCAAGCTCCTGCTTGTCAGCAACGGCAATCTCAAGGCTGCGGACGCCACCGGCGCCGACTGGAGCAAGAACGCCATCGCCAAGGCTGCTGAGCTGGGCCTCGTTGCCGCGGACCTCGACGGCACGAAGGCCATCTCCCGCCTCGAGTTCTGCCAGGTCGCGGCCAAGCTCAACAAGCTTGCCGAGTCCAAGACCGAGAGCAAGTTCACCGACTGCGCCGACGGTTACGTCATGGCGCTCGTTGACGCAAAGGTCATCAGCGGTATGACCGCTACCACCTTCGAGCCCGATGCCTCTCTGACCCGCGCGCAGATCGCCAAGATCATCTATCAGCTGAACCTAATCGAGAAGTAAGGCAAAATATAAACGCGCAAAAAGAGCGCTGCTTAGGCAGCGCTCTTTTTGTTGCAAAGGGGAGAGGAGCCGGTGCGACGCACCGGCTCCCCGTTTCATTTTGCAATTTTGTTATGCGTACAGGTAGCTGTACTTGTCGCGCACGGTGAGGATCAGAACCTCAAGCTCGACGGGAAGATCGTTGTCGCAGGAGGCAAGGTCGTATTCCTTCACGCCGTCCTCGTAGCGCAGGCGGACCATGTCGTCGTCCTCAAAGAGCACGCCGTAGTTTTCGCTCTCGTCCATGTCCTCGCGCGTATCAAAAAGGGTGAACTTATCGTGGCAGGGTTCGCTTGCGTAGGGGCAGAACTGCGTGCAGTTGCCGCATTCGTTGCACATCTTGTCGACATGGACGATCTCGTGCGAGCCGTCCGCCATCTTGATGACGACATTCGCGCGGTTCGGGCAGGAATCGACGCAGTTTTCGCATACGGTGGAGCACTGAAAGCAGCGCTCGCCGTCGCAGACACACTTACTGGCCATCGAGAGGATACCCTTCTTGGCCTGCGCGTCGAACTCGGTCACATCGGCCTCGGCGGGGATGTCGTAGATGTGCGGGTGACCGACGACGATCTCAGCAAAGCGTGCGGCATCGGCAATGCCCTCGACCACGGTGGCGGGGCCGCGGTGCGCGTCGCCCGCGCAGTACACGCCGGGGACGTTCGTCTCGAACGCGGGACCCTTGCGCTCCATCTCAATGCCGTTCGCGGCCATGAGATCGGCGTCGACCTGCTCGCCGACGGCGGAGATGACCATGTCGCAGGGGATGGTGAACTGCTCGCCGGACTTGACGGGGCTGCGGCGGCCGCTCTCGTCCGGCTCGCCGAGGATCATCTTGTCGCACAGTAGCTTGCCGCGGCTCTGTTTGACGGGCGCGGCCAGCTCGACAAACTCCACGCCGTCCGCGATGGCGAGCTGTAACTCATGCTCATCGGCGGGCATGAACTTCTTCGTGCGGCGGTAGAGGATAGTCGCGTGCGCGCCCATTCTCTTGGCAACGCGCGCGGCGTCCATGGCGGTGTTGCCCGCGCCGACAACGACGATGTTGCCGCTCAGGCAGGGCTTGACCTGCTTTTTCATGCGCTTCATCCACTCAATGACGCCCTGCACGTTGCCTTCAATGTCGAGCTTGCCGGGCTTCCACGCGCCGGTAGCCATCAGGATGTGGGTGTAGCCCATCTTCTTGAGCTGTTCGACGGACGGAGCAGGCTTGCCGAGCTTGACCTCGACGCCGTAGCGCTCCATGAGCGCGACGTCCTTGTCGATGGCCTCGTCGCTGATGCGGAAGGCGGGGATGACGTAGCGCGGCACGCCGCCGAGCTTGCGCTCGCGCTCGAAGATCGTGGTGGGAACGCCCTCGCGGCCAAGGAAGTACGCCGCGGCGATACCGGTCGGGCCGCCGCCGACGATAGCAACCTTTTTATCCTCGACCGGCTCAGGCATACGGAGGGAGGCCATCAAGGTGTTGTAGCCCTTTTCCGCGGCAAGAAGCTTCGTCTCGCGGATGTGGACGGATTCCTCATAGAAGTTGCGCGAGCACTTGCCCTGGCAGCGGTGCGCGCAGATGGTGCCGGTGATAAACGGCAGGGCGTTCTTCTCGGTGATGAGCTTCAGTGCTGGGCCGTAGAGCCCCTTGCGGCAGAGCTCAAGATATTCGGGAATGTCCTGCTCGATGGGGCAGCCGCCCTTGCAGGGTGCCTCAAAGCAGTCGAGAAGAGGAACCTGCTCTTTGCTCTTGCGGGAGGGCAGGGGCTTGATGGGCTTTAAGTGGTGGAAGTCGTGCAGGGCAGAGGCCGCGAGGTCGGAGATCGCGGCGGGATCGTTGCCCGTGAACGCGCGGTAGGGCATATTCTCGACCTTTTCGACCATCTGGTGCAGGCGGTTGTAGCCGCCGGGCTTCAAAATGGTGGTGGCGACGGTGATGGGCCAGATGCCGGCGGAAAAGAGCTTGTCGCAGTTGAAGTAGTCCGCGCCGCCTGCGAACGAAATGCGCATCTTGCCGCCAAACTGGCGGGAGATGCGATTGCACATCTCAATCGTCAGTGGGAAGAGGCTGCGGCCGGACATGTACATTTCCTCGTTGGGAAGCTCGCCGCGCGTCGTGTCGACGGGGAAGGTGTTGGAGAGCTTGAGGCCGAATTCGAGGTCCTGCTTGTCCGCAAGCTTTTGCAGCCGCTCGAACATCGGAACGGCGTCCTCCCACTGGAGGTCTTCGTTGAAGTGATGCTCGTCGAAAACGATGTAGTCATAGCCCATGGAATCGAGGATGCTGCGCGCGGTCTTGTAGCCGAGAATCGTCGGGTTGCACTTGACGAACGTGTGCAGGTGCTTGTCCTTTAAGAGATAGGTCGCGATGCGCTCAATCTCCTGCGGCGGGCAGCCGTGGAGCGTGGAGAGCGTGACGGAGCGCGAAACGTTGGGGGAGATCGAGGCGATGAAGTCCTTTTCCTCGGGGAAGAGCTCGGTCAGGACTTTTTTACATTCCTTGAACTGCGCGGTCTTGCCCGCGTCCATCATGTTGTTGATATAGGTGTTGACCTTGCGGCCCTTGATGCCGTCCAGGTCGTAGCCGACGGACATATTGAACACGAACCCGTCGGGATCGCCGAAGCCGTAGACCTTGCTCATGACCTTGAGTGCGCACCAGGCCTTGATGTACTCGTCCTGCGCCTGCTGCACGGTCAGCTCGGTCGACCACTCCTGGTTGTAGCCCTCGTCAGCGGCGAGGATACAGGGACGGGGAACGCAGGCGGCAAGCTCCGCGCCGTCCATTTTCTGCACGGTCTTGACCTCGAAAAAGCGCGCGCCGGCGGCATAGGCCGCGATGATATTCTGCGCAAGCTGGCTGTTGGGGCCGGCGGCGGGGCCAAACGGTGTTTCGATGCGCTCGCCGAAGATCGGCAGGCTCTTGCCGCTTGCGTGATAGTGCTTATGAACGCCGAACACATCGCCGCACTGCGCATATTCGCTCGTCACCCAGTTCATCAGAGAGTCGAACGGAATGGGATACATTTTTTCAGACATTGTTTTTTCCTCCCGCTTGCTTAATAGGTTCTGTGATTCAGCTCGCCCCAGAGTTTCTTGGCAGCTTCAAGAATGTGCGCATTTTCGGCTTCTTCGTCGATGCCGACAAGCTCGCGGTCGAGCATGAGGGTCTTGCCGGCGGCGATGGTGGTTTGGCACTGGCGGCCCGTCATGCCGAAGATCATGTGGCCGTCGATATTCTCGTCGGAGAACGGGGTGAACGGCTTATAGTCCATGACGATGATGTCCGCCGCGGCACCGGGCTTCAGCACGCCGAGCGTGTCGGGGAAGTATTTCTCGCCGATCTTTGCGTTGTTCTTGAAGAGCATGTCCGTGACCTCGCACCAGCCGACGTTCGGCAGGCAGTTCTGGCTGCGCTGGGAGCAGAGGGCGACCTTGAGGGACTCGAGCATATCGTTCGTGTAGGCGTCGGTGCCCATGCCGAGAAGAATGCCGCGCTTGTGGAGTTGGAGGACGGGACAGATGCCGATGGCGTTGCCCATGTTGGATTCCGGATTGTTCACGACCATCGTGCCGGTCTCTTTGATGATCTCCATTTCGGCGGTGTTGACGTGGATGCAGTGGCCGAGGATGGTCTTGGGGCCGAGAATGCCGTGATCCTGCAAGCGCTGGACGGGGCGGCGGCCATAGTTCTGGAGGGAGTCGTACACATCGTTCATGCCCTCGGACACGTGGATGTGATAGCCCGTGCGGCCGTTGTTGGCCGCGACCATGCGGTCGAAGGTCTTATCGGAGATCGTGAACAGCGCGTGGCCGCCGAACATTGCCGCGAGCATCGGGTCCTTATTCTTTTCGCATTCGGTGATAAAATCAGCGTTCTCCTGAATGGCCTGTAAGCACTTCTCCTCGCCGTCGCGGTCTGAGACCTCATAGCACAGGCAGGAGCGAAGGCCCAGGCGCTGGCTCTCCTCGGCAATCGTGTGGAGCGTGCCGGGGATCTCACCGTAAGAGGCGTGATGGTCGAAGATCGTCGTCACGCCCTGCTTGATGGAGTCCATGTACAGCGCGGTGGCGGAGGCTTTTGTGCCGTCCATCATCAGATGGCGGTCGATGGCCCACCATGTGCCGTCAAGGACTTCGTAGAAGTTCGTCGGGTTGTTGCCGACGATGGAAAGGCCGCGGGCGAGGGCGGAGTAGATGTGCGTGTGCGCGTTGATGAACGCGGGCATGATGACACCGCCTTTGGCGTCGATGATCTCGGCGTCGGGATACTTGGCGCGAAGCATCGCTTCCTCGCCTACTTCGACGATCTTCGTGCCCTCGAAGGCGACGGCGCCGTGCTCATAATAGCCCTGTGCATCTGCGTTGCGGGTGATGAGACGACCGTTGGTGACAAGTTTCATAAGTTTGCTCCTCCTTTTTCTTTTGCCTTTTCCCCGCCGCGAAAGCAGCACCGCAAGGGGAAAGAAAAAAGCGCTCCTCACACAGACCGTATCATCTCCCCGAAAGGGGAGACCGTACAGCCCGTGCGCGAAGCACTACGTTGCAGCTACCAAACGGTAATTTAGTTTGTAAAAATATTTTACAGGAATCGCGAACAAAATGCACGTTTTTTTCGTCTAAACTGACGTAGAAAATAAAAACGTAATTTTGTGCAATCCGTGGAAAGATAAAAAGATGCCCCGCAGCGGCCGTGTAAGCCCCGTCAAAACCTGCACCATTCTGGACAGGTGGGTCGCCTCTGTCCGGCTTTATTGCTTCCAACGTCCAGCCGCAAAAGGCAGCCGGGAGGCCTGCAAACCACCGGAGCGTACCGGCGTCCCTTATGACGAAATGTGGGTTTAAAAAGAACTTATCACGCACCCCGCAGGGCATGTTCAGTTTATCTCAGTTTTCGGAAAAAATCCGTCGCAATCGAAGTTTTACTCTTCGTCCGAGAGGATCTGCTCCATGAAGAGGTCGTAGACCTTGTCGATTTCCTCTTCGTCGTCAATGGTGACAAGGAACTCCTCGCCGTTTTCCATCTGGCTTTTGAGGATCACGAGACCGTATTCCTCTTCGTTTTCCTCGTCCTCGCTGTCCTCTTCGACCACGGGGAAGAAGGCCATATACGTCGTGCCGTTATGCTCGAGCGCGTCGACGTATTCCAGCTCTATATCGTTGCCCTCGTCATCAGTCAGCGTGACGAAATTGGGGCCGAACTCATCGTTCATGGGGGAACACCTCCTGAAAGTTTGTGTTCGCATTATACCGCACCTTGCGGCAAAATGCAAGACAAGATACGTACCACTTGACAGCCGTGCTATACTGTATTCTGTATCACTATTGAAAATCGGCTATGCGCGCTTGCGCATATTTCTATCGCAAAGGAGGAGGCGCTTTATGGAAGAAAACCGCGCAGAAAACCAGACGCCCCAAAGACAGCACACGCAGGCGAAAACGCATCAGGCGCACAAGAAGAAAAAAGGCGGCACGGCGAAAACGGTCATCGGCACCATTCTCGCCATCGGCCTTACGACCTGCCTGATGTTTTTCGCCATCTTCATGGTCTACGTGCATACGTCGCTTGATCTGAATGTGGACATCTCGGCCTACACGCTCAAGCAGAGCTCAACGGTCTACTATCAGGACAAGGCGAGCGGGGAGTGGGTGGAGCTGACGAAGCTCCACGGCGTAGAGAACCGCACGCTCGTGAGTATCGACGACATCCCCAAGCATGTGCGGGAAGCGCTCATCTCCATTGAGGACGAGCGCTTTGAAAGCCACCACGGCGTGGACTGGAAGAGCACGGCGAAAGCCATTCTCGGCAAGCTCACCGGCACGTCGACCCGCGGCGGCTCGACGATTACCCAGCAGGTCGTGAAGAACATGACCGGCGACAACGAGGTGACTATAAAGCGCAAGGTGACAGAGATCTTCCGTGCGCTGCGCCTCGAGAAGAACTACTCGAAAGACGAAATTCTCGAGACGTACCTGAACCTCGTCTACTTCGGCAACGGCTGCAACGGTATTGAGGCCGCGGCGGAGGGCTACTTCGGCAAGACCGTTGGTGAGCTGAGCATCGCGGAGGCGGCGTCCATCGTCGGCATCACGCAGTTCCCCTATAAATATGATCCGTCGCGCGGCGACTGGTACCGCGAGCAGAACAAGGAGCGCCAGCTCACCGTTCTTTATAAGATGCACGAGCTTGGCAAGATCAGCGACGAAGAGTACGAGCAGGCAAAGGTCGAGCCGCTCGTCTTCTCCTGGGACCCGGGTTTTGTTCCTTCTGCGGGGGTTGCAAGCAGGGTGGATACCGCCTCGAGCACGGAGTATGACTCCTACTTTGTTGAGCGCATGTTCAACGACATCGTCGCCGATATGCACGAGCAGCTCGGCTACAACGAAAAGACCGCGAAGGACATGCTCTACACCGGCGGCTACTCCATCTACTGCACGGTCGATCCTAAAGTGCAGTCGATCGTGGAGAGCGTTTACGCCGACCGCAATAACCTGAACTACACCTCGTCCAAGGGCCAGCTGCTCCAGTCCGGCGCGACGATCATCGACAACACGACGGGCGATATCGTCGCCGTTGCGGGCCGCGTGGGTGAGCGCGAAGGCAGGTTCCTGCTCGACTATTCGACCGTTGTGCGTCAGTGCGGTTCTGCCATCAAGCCCTTGAGCGTTTATGCGCCCGCGCTGGATGCCGGCGTCATCACGCCCGCGAGCGTTATCGACGACTATCCCGTTGAAATGCTCGGCGGCAGCATTTGGCCGGTGAACGCCTACTCGGGCTACCGCAGCATTATGACGCTGCAGGACGCCATCCGCAATTCGTCCAACCCCACGGCGGTGCGCACGGCCATCAAGCTGACGCTGCCCGCGTCGTATGCGTTTATGACCGAAAACTTAAGCTTCTCGACGCTGACGAACGACGATATGACCGCGGCGGGCGCGCTCGCGCTCGGCGGCCTTTCCAAGGGCGTGACGACGCGCGAGATGGCCGCGGCCTACGCAACATTTGCCCGCGGCGGCGTTTACACCACGCCGAGAACGTATACCGAGGTGCTTGACCACAACGGCAACGTCATCCTTGAAAATAAGACCGAGTCCCACGTCGCGATGAAGGAGAGCACCGCCTACGCGATGAACGAGCTCCTGAAAAACGTCGTGCGCAACGGTACGGGTACGGGCGCGAACTTCTCCGGTATGACCATCGCCGGTAAGACCGGTTCGACCAACAGCAACAACGACCGTTACTTTGTCGGTTACACGCCGTATTACACGGCAGCGGTCTGGGTCGGCTACGACACGCCGACGCGCATCGTGGCGAGCGGCAACCCCGCGGCCACGCTGTGGAAGACGTTTATGAGCAAGGTCCACGCGGGCCTTCCGAACAAGGACTTTGAAGTCAGCAGCGCCGACATGGTCAGCGTGACCGTCTGCACGCAGACGGGACTTCTGGCCTCGGCCGGCTGTCCCTCGCAGACTGTCAAGGTCGCAAAGGACTATGCGCCCTCGCTGAGCTGCGACGGACACATCAGCGTAACCGTCTGCGCCGATTCCGGCATGCTCGCCTCCGACTACTGCCCGAATGTTACGACGGCCTATGTGCTCGATCTGAGCCAGCCGAACGTCAGCAGCGGTTGGGGCTACAAGCGCGAGCTTCTCACGACGCCGCTGAGCGCCGCGCTTCAGGCAACGTATCAGGCACAGCTCGAAGAAGGGCTCATTTCGTCGATCCCTGCAGGCGAACCGGTGCGCACGAACAGCGGCACAGTGCAGCTATACAGCGATCTGATGTACAGCGGCATGTGCACGACGCACACAACGCCGCTGGAGCCCACGCCGGACCCGGATGCACCGGATGACGGCAGCGGCACGGCACCGGGCGGCGATCCGACCACCCCCGGCGGCGACAGCGGCACACAGACGCCGTCTGACAACACCGGCACGGCGGGAGACAGCGCATCCGGCGATGTCGGAGACAACGGCCAGTTCCTCAACTGGCTGCTGAACAACGGCGGCACAGGCCGGTAAAAGAAAATAAAAAGAGAACGGTGAGAACCGTTCTCTTTTTTATGCGGCAGCTTCCGCTTTTGCGTTTCGAATCTGCGCGAACAGCAGCAGGAGGAAGGGGAAGAGCACCATCCCTGCCACGCCGAACGTGCAGTAGCCGAGGTACATCGCAAAAAGCGACGCGACCGGCGGCAGCCCCGCCTGCGCGGAGAGAAGCTTGGGCTCGAGCGTGTTGCGCGTGATGAGCGTGCAGAGGTAGAGCGCGAGGAGCACGATGGCCTTGGGCGGGAAGCCGAACAGCAGCGTGAAGACCGCCCACGGCACGAGCGCCGTGCCCGTGCCGAAGACCGGCAGCGCGTCGAGCAGTGTGATGAGAAAGGCGAGCAGCAGGGAATAGCTCTGGCGCATGAGGAGAAAGCCGATAAGAAGCTCTGAAAACGTGATGAGCGACAGCGTTGCCTGCGCGCGCAGCCACCGCGCAAGCGAGCGCATTACGCCGCCGCGAAAGAGCCGCAGCTTTGCCATCGCTTCTTCCGGCACGGCGTGTTCGAGTGCCGCGCAGAGCTCGGGGTACGACGCGGAGGTGAAGAAGATCGCAAGCACGCCCGTCGCGATGGCGAGCACGCCGCCCGGCAGCGCCGCGGCGGCAGAGCCGAGCCACGCCATCGCGCGCGAAGACAGCGAGCGCAGCAGGCTGTCCGCGTCCGTGACGGCCCTGAAAAGCTGCTCGTGCAGATAGCCGCTGAGCCATTCGGGACTCGACGCGCTGAACTGCTCCAATCGGGAGAGCAGATCGTCCGCTGCGGCGGGGATCGCGTCGAAAAACGCGGGCGCGGCGGCGAGCAGCGCGTTCGTCTGAGAAAGCAGCGTAGACCACAGGAGCGACAGCAGCCCGCCGAGCAGAAACAGCAGCGTCAGCGTCAGGATCAGCGCGGAAAAGCCTCGTTGAAAGTGAAATTTCCGCCGCAGATACAAAACGACCGGTTCCAGCAGCGTCGCGATGAGCAGCGCGAGCAGAAACGGCAAACACCACGGCAGCACATAGCGAAAGCAGACATAAAAGAGAGATGCACCCATGAAAAGCGCGAGCGATAAAGTGAGGAAGCGTCTCAGCCGTTCTTCATTCAAATTATGCAGACCTCCCATCGAAAAAAGTGTTGCAATATGCGTTAAGATATGCTAAAATCCTGCCATATAAAGACAGATGACCGCGGAGAAGAAACATTATGGCGCCTGCAACGAAATTTTATTTGGTCTCGGCAGAGGCCCTTCCGGAAATTTTTATCAAGGTGGCGGAGGCGAAGCGCATGCTCCAGTCCGGCGAGGTGCGCACCGCGGGTGACGCCGCCCGCGCCGTCGGCATCAGCCGCAGCGCATTTTATAAGTACCGCGATGCGGTGCGCCCCTTCAACGATATGAAGACCGGCCGCATCATCACGTTCTACACGATGCTCAAGAACAACCCCGGCGTATTGTCCGACGTCCTTTCTATTTTTGCCGGTTCGGGCGCGAATATTCTGACCATCAACCAGAGCATTCCCACCAACGGCTGTGCCGCGGTGACGATCTCGGCCGAGACGTCCGAGATGCAGGAGTCGATCGAGGAGATGATGGCGCGGGCGCTTGCGCTCGATGGCGTGGTGCGCTTCGATATTCTCGCGGCCTGAGTCACGGCAAGATACGGAAGTTCATACGATGGATTGGCGGTTGCTGTAAACGCGCTGCCAATCCATTTTTGTTGGAAGTGGTTCTTCTTATGAGCCTGATTGTACAGAAATTCGGCGGCAGCTCCGTGCGCGACTATGCGCATCTTCTGCGCATGGCGCGCATCGTCAAATCGCGGGTGGACGAAGGCGACGACGTGGTCGTCGTTCTCTCCGCGCAGGGCGACACGACGGACGGCCTGCTGCAAAAGGCAAAGGAGATCAGCGAGAGCCCCTCGCCGCGCGAACTCGATATGCTGCTCTCCGCGGGCGAGCAGATGAGCGCCGCGCTCGGCGCGATGACGCTGCGGTCCATCGGCGTGGAGGCGGTATCCCTCTGCGCATGGCAGATCCCCATCGAAACGGACGGTACACATGGGAACGCGGAGATCGAACTGATCGACACCGCGCGTATCCGGAAGGAGCTGGCCGAGGGCCGCGTTGTGGTCGCGGCGGGCTTTCAGGGCGTCGACGAAAATGGCGACATCACGACGCTCGGACGCGGCGGCTCGGACACGAGTGCAGTGGCGCTCGCCGCGGCGCTGAAGGCCGATGAGCTCGTCATCTACACAGACGTGGACGGGATATTTTCCTCTGACCCGCGCATCTGCAAGAACGCTGTGCAGCGCGAGGTGATCTCGTATGACGACATGCTGCTGCTCGCACAGAAAGGCGCACAGGTGCTTCACGACCGCAGCGTGGCGCTCGCGCAGGCGGGCGGCGTGCCCATCACCGTGCGCTCGTGCAGGGAAGGCGGCGCGGGCAGCATCGTTTGCGAAACGGATGAAGACGCAAGTGTCGTCGGCGTGACGCAGAAAAAGAGTGACCGGAGCCACCTTGCGGCCATCACGGCGGTCGGCGGCGCGCTGCCGAGCATCGAGAAAGAGAAGATAGCCGTCACGGCGCTCGAACGGGCGGAGATCACCGCCTTCGCCGTTGCGGCGGGGGAGCGGTTCATGAGCTTTTACGTCCTGCGCGACGACGCAGAGCGCGCCTTGCAGCTCGTGCACGACGCGCTGATCGCCGCGAAAGAATGAAAAAAGACCCGTTGGAGCATCCAACGGGTCTTGCCTTTTGCAAGCTGCTTATTCTTCGGCGTAGCGCTTTTTCGCCTTTTCGATCTTGGTCGAATAGCGGTCCTCTTCAGAGAAGATGCAGCCGCAGTATTTCTGCATGTAGAGGCCCATCTCGCGCGCCTTGGCCTGCCCCTCGCGAAAACCGGGGCGGAAGTCACGGTAGTAGAATTCGACGCCGTACTTCGTGCCCATCGTCTCGCCCACGGCCTTTAAGAGCTCGTGGTTCTGATACGGAGAGATGAGCAGGGACGATGTGAACGCGTCGTAGCCGTGGTCGGCGGCGTATTTGGCCGCCGTGCCGAGGCGGATGGTGTAGCAGTGCGCGCAGCGGTGGTCGATATCCGCACTCACGGCGCGGACAAAGTCGCGCAGGCCGTAATCCTCTAAAATATGCACTTCTACATGCTCTTTTTCCCCGTATTCGAGCAGTGTGCGGCGGCGCGCGTCATACTCCGTCCAGGGGTGAATGTTCGGGTTGAACCAGAGTGACGTGGGCTCGATCCCGTCGGCGCGCAGCGTGTCCACGCAGTAGACCGAGCAGGGGGCGCAGCAGGAGTGCAGCAGCAGTTTATCCATCAAAAAAGACCAGCTTTCCTTGTGTCGTTTCTGCCAGCATACCACAAGCGCGCGGCAAAGTCCACGGGAAAAGAAAATTAAGCGAATGGCGCAGGATCGTTCACGATTTATACATTGACTATTCAATCGAATGCGTAGTATAATACATTAATTATTATGAACAAGTATGCCCATGCGGCAAAGGAGAAAATGTATGTGGATCGCGGACGGTTGGGAAGATTATGAGCTGCTGGACTGCGGCGGCGGAGAAAAGCTCGAACGCTGGGGAAAGCAAATTCTGGTGCGGCCTGACCCTCAGGCGATCTGGGAGACGCCGCGCACGAACCGCGGCTGGCGCAACGCGCAGGGCCGCTATTACCGCTCGTCCTCGGGCGGCGGACATTGGGACAAGGAGAAGCTGCCCGAGAGCTGGACGGTAAATTACAAGGATCTCAAATTCCAGGTCAAGCCCATGAATTTTAAGCACACGGGCCTGTTCCCCGAGCAGGCCGTCAACTGGGATTTTGCGCGCGAGAAGATCAAAAACGCGGGCCGGCCCATCCGCGTACTGAACCTCTTCGCCTACACCGGCGGCGCGACGGTCGCGTGCGCGGCGGCAGGCGCTCAGGTCTGCCACGTGGATGCGGCAAAGGGCATGGTCAACTGGGCGCGCGAGAACGCGCGTGTCAGCGGCCTTTCCGATGCGCCGGTGCGCTGGATCATCGACGACTGCGCGAAATTTGTCGAGCGTGAGATCCGCCGCGGCAAGGTGTATGATGCCATCATCATGGACCCGCCGAGCTACGGCCGCGGCCCCGGGGGAGAGGTCTGGAAGTTGGAGGACAATCTTTTCCCGTTCGTGAAGCTCTGCGCACAGGTCTTATCGGACAAGCCGCTTTTTGTCATCATCAACTCGTATACGACGGGGCTCGCTCCCTCGGTGCTCGGCTACATGCTGCACCTGCTCGTTGCGGAAAAGTACGGCGGCAAGGTCACGTGGGACGAGCTGGGCCTGCCCGTGACGGAGACGGGGCTCGCGCTGCCCTGCGGCGCGACGGGCCGCTGGTTCTCGGAATAAAGGAATCCGCCGCTTTGCGGCGATGAATCCCCGAAAAGCTCTTTCGGGACAACGATTAAGGAACGCAACTTTTATGGAAATGATCAAGACCCAAGACCTGGCCTTCACCTATCCGGGCACGGAAGACCAGGTGAACACCCGCGCGCTGCGCGGGGTGGATGTGACCATCGAGCGCGGCAGCTTTGTCGTGATCCTCGGCCACAACGGCAGCGGAAAATCGACGCTTGCCAAGACCTTCAACGCAGTCTTGCTGCCAAGCGGCGGCAAGGTCTATGTCGAGGGCATGGACACGATGGACGAATCGCTCCTGCTTGAAATTCGCAGGCGCGTGGGCATGGTGTTCCAGAACCCTGACAACCAGATCGTGGCGAATGTCGTCGAAGAGGACGTCGCATTCGCACCGGAGAATTTGGGCGTGCCGAGCGCCGAGATCCGAAAGCGCGTGGACGACGCGCTCGAGGCCGTCGGCATGACGCAGTTCGTCAAGCACGCGCCGCACCTGCTCTCCGGCGGACAGAAGCAGCGCATTGCCATCGCGGGCGTGCTGGCGATGAAGCCCGAGTGCATCGTGCTCGACGAGGCGACCGCCATGCTCGACCCCATCGGCCGGCGCGAGGTGCTCGCGGCCGTCGAAAAGCTCAACCGCGAGCAGGGCATCACGGTCGTCCTCATCACCCACCACATGAACGAAGCCGAGCACGCTGACCGCGTCATCGTGATGAACGACGGCCTTGTCGTCATGGACGGCAAGCCGCGCGAGGTTTTTACCCGCAAAAAAGAGCTCGAGGACATCGGCCTTGCCGTGCCGGACACGGTCTCACTGCTCTTTTCCCTGCGCGAGGCGGGCATGGACGTCCCCGTGGATGCCATCACCGTAGAGGAATGCGCAGACGCCATTGCGAAAAATTTTACCTAAGAGGACTGTAACCTTGGAAGAGATCATTCGTGTAGAAAACCTGACGCACACCTACGGGGAGGGCACGCCGTTCTGCCGCAGTGCGGTGCAGGATATGTCGCTCGCGATCTATCGCGGCGAATTTTTGGGCATCATCGGCCACACGGGCAGCGGCAAGTCGACGCTGATCCAGCACTTGAACGGCCTGCTCAAGCCGACCTCCGGCCGCATTTTGCTTGGCGGGGAGGACATCTGGGCCGACCCAAAGAAGATTCGGGACGTGAGATTCCGCGTGGGCCTCGTGTTCCAGTATCCGGAATACCAGCTCTTTGAAGAGACCGTTTACCGCGATATCGCGTTCGGCCCGACGAACATGGGCTTATCCAAAGACGAGATCGACCGCCGCGTGCGTGAATCCGCGCACTTTGCGGGGCTTACCGACGATCTGCTGGAAAAATCGCCGTTCGCCCTCTCCGGCGGACAGAAGCGCCGCGTCGCCATCGCGGGCGTTATTGCGATGGAGCCCGAGGTGCTCGTGCTCGACGAGCCGAGCGCGGGCCTTGACCCGCAGGGCAGGGAAGAGCTGCTTTCAAACATCCGCGAATTCCACCGCGCGCGCGGCACGACCGTCGTGCTCGTGAGCCACAGCATGGAGGAGATCGCGAAAAACGTCGACCGCATCGTCGTCCTGTCGGACAGTCATGTGCTGATGAGCGGCACGCCGCGCGAGGTTTTTGCCCGCGGCGACGAGCTGATGACCGCGGGCCTTGACGTGCCGCAGGTCACGCGCGTCGCGATGGCGCTGCGCGATAAGGGCATTGCCATCAACCCCGCTGTTTACACCGTCGATGAGCTCAGCAAAGAGCTTGTTGCGCTCAAGAGAGGGGGCGGCAAAAAATGCTGAAGGATATCACGCTCGGCCAGTTTTTCCCGGGCGACACGCTCGCCCATAAGCTAGACCCGCGCACAAAGCTCCTTGTCACGGTGCTTTACGTCGTGGCGCTCTTTACGGCGAAGAGCTACATTGCCTACGGCCTTCTCATTCTGACGCTGATTGTCGCCGTGCGCATCTCGCGCGTGGGCGCGAAGGCGCTTTTCAAGGGATTAAAGCCGGTGCTGTTCATTATCGCGTTCACGGCGCTTTTGAACCTCTTTTACACGCCCGGCACGGAGCTGTGCCATTTCTGGATCTTCCGCATCACGATCGAGGGCGTGCGCGCCGCCATCACGATGATGCTGCGCATCACGCTTTTGATCATGGGAACGTTCCTGCTCACGTATACGACCTCTCCCATCCGCCTGACGGACGGCTTGGAGAGTTTGCTGGGTCCCCTCAAGAAGATCAAGGTCCCTGTGCATGAGCTCGCGATGATGATGTCGATCGCGCTTCGCTTCATCCCGACGCTCATCGAGGAGACGGATAAGATCATGTCCGCGCAGAAGGCGCGCGGCGCCGACTTTGAGACTGGCAGCCTCATGCAGCGCGCCAAGGCGCTCGTGCCGCTGCTCGTGCCGCTGTTTGTCAGCGCGTTCCGCCGCGCCGACGAGCTGGCGACGGCCATGGAATGCCGCTGCTACCACGGCGACGAAGGCCGCACGAAGCTCAATGTGCTGCACTACCAGACGCGCGACTATCTGGTGCTCGGCTATTATGCCGTGCTCGTGGCCGCGGTCATCGCGCTGCGATAAGAAGAAAGGACGCTTTTATGCGAAACATCGCCCTCAAGCTCATGTATAACGGCACGGCCTATCACGGCTGGCAGGTGCAGAAGACGGTCTCAAGCGTCTGCGAGACGATGGAAAAGGGCCTCTCGAAGGTCTGCGGCGGGAACGTCAAGCTCGTCGGCTGCGGCCGCACGGACGCGGGCGTACACGCCGAGCGCTACATCGCCAATTTCCACACCGAGTCGCGCATTCCAGTCGAGCGCCTGCCGTTTGCCATCAATACGCACACGCCGGAGGATATCGTCGTGCGCGAAGCGCTTGAGGTGGCGGATGATTTCAACGCGATCCTCTCGTGTCAAAAAAAAGAATACACCTATCGCATCTATAATTCCCGCATCAAAAACCCGTTCTATGTCAATCGGGCGTACTTTTACCCCAAGCACCTCGACGAAGAGGTGATGGACCGAGCGGCGCGCGCCTTTGAGGGCACGCACGATTTCCGCGCCGTCCGCTCTGTCGGCACGGAGACGAAGACCACCGTGCGCACCGTGCACTACTGCCGCGTGTCGCGCTCGGGTGATCTTTTGGAACTCAAGGTCTGCGCGGACGGGTTCCTGTATAACATGGTACGGGCGATCACCGGCACGGTGCTCTACGCCGCCGAGGGAAAGCTCACGCCAGAGGACATCCCAGAGATCCTGGCCTCCGGCAACCGCTCGCTCGCCGGCCCCACGGTGCCGCCGGGCGGACTGTACATGACGAGACTTTGGTATGAGGATGAACGGCTCAATGAATGATCTCAAAGAGGAAAAGGGAACACGCGAGGAGCTGAGGCGCTCGCAGGCGGCCCCGCGCCGCTCCGGCGGCGGGCTCAAGCGGGCGCTGATGGTGATTCTGGCGCTTGTGGTCGTGCTGGCCGTGGTCGTCGCCGCGGCGTGGAAGGACCTGAGCAGCCTTGACAGTGTGCGCCGCCTTTTCTCCTACAATAAGGTCACGCAGGATGAGCAGGGCAAGGTGGAGATGTACTCGTTCAGCAACGACCGCAGCAACACCTTTGCGCTGCTCGGCGACCATCTGATCGTCGCTTCGACGACGGGCGTGTCGATCTACAGCAGCAGCGGCAGCGTGGTGGACAGCATGAGTGTGAAGCTCACGAATCCCGCCATCGCTGTTGGCGGCCAGACCGCCGCGGTCTATGATATCGGCGGGCAGACGCTTCTTATTTACTCTGCAAGCGGCCTTGTGCGCGATATGAGCGGCGAGTGCAGCGGCAATATCCTGTCGGTCAGCGTCAATTCCTCGGACTATCTGGCGCTCAACGCCGAAAAGAGCGGCTACAAGTCCGCTGTTACGGTGTACGACGCTTCGGGCGAGAAGACGTTTGCCTTCAACTCCTCGGAGCACTATGTTATCGACGCGGTCGTCATGCGCGACTGCAAGCGCATGGCGGCGGTGACGCTCGGCGAGTCGGACGGCATATTCGCCGACACGGTGAGCATCTATTCCCTCGGCAGCGATAAGGCGGACTCGGTCAACACACTCACGGGCTCGCTCCTGCTATCGCTCGACAGCGTGGCCGGTACGCTCTCGTGCCTGACGGACGAGAGCTTGACGCTCTTTTCATCGGACGGTACGCTTTCCGGCAGCTATCGCTACGAATACCCGTATCTGCGCGGTTCGAGCATGGGCGGCGACAACTACGCGGCGCTGCTGCTGAGCCGCTACCGTTCGGGCAGCACCTTGAAGCTCGTGACTGTCTCGTCCGACGGTACGGAGATGGCAAGCCTTGACAGCAGCCAGGAGGTCCTGTCGATGTCCGCGGCGGGGAAGTATATCGCCGTGCTGTACAGCGACAGTCTGGTGCTCTACACGCCGCAGCTGCAGGAATACGCGCGGCTGGACGGCACGGAGTACGCGCGCTCTGTCATCATGCGCGAGGATGGTACGGCGGTGCTGATTGGCTCGTCGTCCGCCTGGCTTTATATTCCGTAATTTCTGTAAAACGCTAAAAATGTTACAATTTATGACTTGAAAGGAGCGCGGGAAACGTGAATAATGGTCTTATGATCGATGCAGTCTTCGCGCTCGTGCTCATTTTAAGCGTCGTGTTCGGCGCCAAGCGGGGGCTGTTCCGCAGCTTTATGGCGCTGGCGGCGATCGTGCTCGCGCTGATCGGCGCGTCGCTCCTGACCGACGCTTTGACCGAGCCCGTGACCGACATGCTGATGCCGCGCCTTGAAAAGAGCGTGGAGGAGTGGTTTGATACCGAATCGCAGACACCGCAGGGGGATGTCCCACAGATCGAGGGGGAGACCCCGGCGGAGAGCGACGCCTCGGGTGAAACACCGAACAGTGACGCCGCGCAGGACGCGGAAAACGTTCGGCAGGACGATTCGCCGCTCGCGGTGACAGGCCTTCTCAAAAAGCTGCTGCGCTTCGATTTCGACGGCGCGGTGCGTCAGTCGCTTCGAAATGCCGCGCGCGACACAGCGCTTGCCGCCGTAAGGACGCTACTCGGCAGCGTGGTGAGGACACTCGTGTTCGTGCTGTGTTTTTTGGTGCTCACGCTGCTGCTCCGCTTAGTGACGGGAGGCATTGACAAGGTGTTAGACTTGCCAGTGCTGAACGCGCTCAACACCATCTGCGGCGGCGCGCTGGGCCTGATCGAGGGCGCACTTTTGCTGTTTCTCGTCTGCGATGTCGCACCGAAGCTCGGCGTCAAGGCCTTTGCCGACTACGAGGGCACGTATCTGTTATCGTTTTTTATGAGCCATACTCCGCGCGGGCTTGTCGCCGCGCTGTTACCCTGATCTTTACCCCAAGGAGGAAATACTATGCAGCCGCAACTTTGTTCCAGATGTAAAAAGAATATCGCCGTTGTGTTCATCACCCGTCAGGAAAACGGGCAGAACGTCAACGAAGGACTTTGCCTCAAGTGCGCGAAAAATCTCGGACTGCCGCAGGTGGACGAGATGATGCGCCGCATGGGCATCACGGATGAGGACCTTGACAATATCTCCAATGAAATGATGGGCGCCTTCGGCGGCGCGGAAAACCTCGAAGGTCTGAGCGACGCCGATGATCCCGACGCCGACAACGAGGACGAGGACGGCAAGACCGCCACATTCCCGTTCCTGAGCCGCTTTTTCGGCGGGAATCCTGCCGCGAGCGACGCACAGAATAGCGGTGACGCCGAGCAGACGCAGAGCCCGCGCAGCAACAAGAAGGTCGAAAAGGGGAGCAAGCACAAATTCCTCGACTCCTACTGCATCAACCTCTCCCAGCGCGCACGCGACGGCAAGCTCGACGCGGTCGTCGGCCGCGAGGAGGAGATCGAGCGCGTCATCCAAATCTTGAACCGCCGCCAGAAGAACAACCCCTGCCTGATTGGCGAGCCGGGCGTCGGCAAGACCGCCATCGCCGAGGGCCTCGCCCAGCGCATCGTCGCGGGTGACGTGCCCTTCAAGCTGAGAAGCAAGGAGGTCTATCTTCTTGACCTCACCGCGCTCGTCGCGGGTACGCAGTTCCGTGGCCAGTTCGAGAGCCGCATGAAGGGCCTCATCGAGGAGATCCGCAAGATGGGCAACGTCATCCTTGTCATCGACGAAGTGCACAACATCGTCGGCGCGGGCGACGCCGAGGGCAGCATGAACGCCGCTAACATCTTGAAGCCCGCGCTTTCCCGCGGCGAGATCCAGGTCATCGGCGCGACGACCTTTACCGAGTACCGCAAGCACATCGAAAAGGATACCGCGCTTGAGCGTCGTTTCCAGCCGGTCACGGTCAATGAGCCGAACATGGAGGACACGCTCAAGATTTTGAAGGGCATCGCCCACTACTATGAGCAGTTCCACGGTGTCAAAATTCCCGAGGGCATTCTGCGTCAGGCAGTGCTGCTATCCGAGCGCTACATCACCGACCGTTTCCTGCCCGACAAAGCCATCGACCTCATCGACGAGGCGTGCTCGGACCTCAACCTGCACGACAAGAACATCAACCGCCGCATGGAGCTGCGCCGCGAGATCGAGGATTACGACAAGGAGCGCGAGCTTTTGCAGGGCGCAGAAGAACCCGACTTCGAGCGTCTGGCCGAGCTTAAGAGCCTTACCATCAAGGCGCAGACCGAGCTCGATGCGCTCTGCGCGCAGGGTGACCCGCAGCTCACGATGGACAACCTCGCCCGCGTGATCGAGCTCTGGACGAAGATTCCCGCCTCGCGCATCCGTGAAGACGAGTTCCGCCGTCTGAGCGAGCTTGACAAGCGTTTAAAAGAGCACATCGTCGGTCAGGACGAGGCTGTCGAGGCTGTCGCTGCGGCTATCCGCCGCAACCGTGTGGGCATCTCGCCCAAGCACAAGCCGGTAAGCTTTATCTTCGTCGGCCCCACGGGCGTCGGCAAGACCGAGCTTGTCAAGCAGTTGGCGCAGGACCTCTTCAACTCGCCCGACGCGCTCATCCGCCTCGACATGTCCGAGTTTATGGAAAAGCACTCGGTCTCCCGCATCGTCGGCTCGCCCCCGGGCTACGTCGGCTATGACGAGGCCGGCCAGCTGACCGAAAAGATCCGCCGCAAGCCCTACGCCGTCATCCTCTTCGACGAGATCGAAAAGGCACACCCCGACGTGATGAACGTTCTGCTGCAAATTCTCGACGATGGCGAGATCACCGACTCCCACGGCCGCAAGGTCAATTTTGAAAACACCGTCATCGTGATGACATCCAACGCGGGCAGCGAGCGCAAGGAGGGCACCGTCGGCTTCGGCCACACGGTGAACGAGCAGAACCGCGACCGCGCGATGAAGGCGCTCGGCGAGTTCCTGCGCCCCGAATTCCTGAACCGTGTGGACGAGGTCATCTGCTTCAACCGCCTTGACGAGAAGAACTTCGCCGGCATCGCCCGCATCATGCTCGATGAGCTGCAAAAGAGCCTTGAGGACAAGGGCCTGCACTTTACGTGGGACGAGGCTGTTGAGAACTACCTCGTCAAGAAGTCCTACTCCGCGACCTACGGCGCGCGCAACCTGCGCCGCACCATTCAGAAAGAGCTCGAAGACGTCATGGCCGCGCAGATCATCGACTCCTACGAGCACCCCGTCACGCAGATCCATGCGTCGATGGAGGACGGCAAGCTCGTCGTCCGCAGCCTGTAAAAGAAAGGGGAGGGAGACCATGTTCCATCTGTTCCGCAAGGACATTGAAAAGCACTGCGCCTACTGCAAGAGCGGATCTGTCATCAACGAAGGGCAGGTCATCTGCTCCCGCCGCGGCGTGGTCGACTCTGCCGACCACTGCCGTCACTTCTGCTATGATCCGCTCAAGCGCGTGCCGCCGAGACCCGCCACGCTGCGCGATCAGTATACCTCCGAGGATTTTTCCCTGTAAGGCCGGGCAGCGCCCCGAACAATAAAGAAAGAAGGCCGATTCCCATGAACATTTCTCAGGTCTACGCAGTCTATTTCAGCGCCACCGGCAACACCAGAAAGGTGACCACCACGCTTGCAAATGCCCTTGCCGTCAGCTTCGACGTGCCGCTCGAGGTGCGCGATTTCACGCTGCCCGCCGCGCGCGAGGAAAGCTATGAGTTTGCCGCGGGCGACCTTGTCGTCTTCGGTATGCCGACCTACGCAGGCAAGCTTCCGAATAAGCTGCTCGAGTTTGTGAAGTCCGGCTTTCACGGAAACGGCGCGCTGGCTGTGCCGGTCGTGACGTTCGGCAACCGCAGCTTTGATAATTCCCTTGCCGAGCTCTGCGCCTGCCTCGAAGGGGACGGCTTCCATACCATCGGCGCGGGCGCGTTTGCCTGCCGTCACGCTTTTACCGACGCGCTTGCCAACGGCAGACCCGATTCCGACGATATGGCGGAGCTTGCAAAGCTCGGATCGGCGGTCGTGGGCCGCATCGTGCGGATGACCGAGTATCCCGCGCCCGTCACGGTCGACGGTGATGCCGACGCGCCGTATTACCGCCCGCTGGGCCTCGATGGCGAACCGAAGGTGTTTCTGAAGGCGAAGCCCAAGACCGACCTCGACAAGTGTATCCACTGCGGTGTGTGCGCCTCACTCTGCCCGATGGGCTCGATCAATCCCGATGATGTCACCGAGGTCGTGGGCGTGTGCATCAAATGCCACTCCTGCGTGCGCAACTGCCCGATGGGTGCGAAGTATTTCGACGATCCCGCGTTCCTCTCGCACCGCGCGATGCTCGAACGCGACTACACGCGCAGAGCGGAGGACAAGATCTTCACGGCGTAAGAAAGTACATAAAAAGGCTCTGTTTGGGAATCCCAAACAGAGCCTTTCTTTATTTTGCTGTCAGCTGAGGTGGACAAGGGTCGTGCCAAGCTTTTCGGTGAAGCCCAGCGCGCGGTACATTCCCTCGTCGCACAAAGCACAGGTAACGGCAAGACTGGCAAGGTGATTTGCCCTACCGTATTCCTGCGCCGCAGACGCGAGCTGCCGCGCGGCACCTTGCTTTCGGAACACCGGTTCGACGAAGAAATCCTCAAAGACACCGATGTCCGCACATGCGAATGTCGAAAATACGCGGCTCACGCTGCACATTCCGACCATGCGTGTTTTGCGGTAGGCGGCAAAGAAGGTGATGCGTTCCTCTTGAATGGCCTGCAAAAGCTGCGCTTGCTTTCTCTCGTCGAGCGGCGTTTCACCGATCTCAGCGAGATAGCCGTTTTCGAGTTTCCAAAGCTGCCAGTCGTCCGCACCGGGGACGAACTGACGGACGGTGATGGGGGCGTATTCCTCCGGCGGGCGCAGCATCAGCGGTATGTTCCACTCGTCGCAGCCGTTCGGCAGAAAGCCAAGTCTGCCCCAGAAGCGCTCGCGCGGCGCGGTGTCGCAGTTGAGCTCAAAGTAGCTTGCCCTGCGTTCGCGCGCCCAAGAGAGCAGCGCCTCACCGCAGGCGTGACCTGTACTGCTTCCGCGAAATTCCGGGTAGACGCAGAACTCCATGATGAAGCACTTGCCGTCCTCTGAACCATAGATGACCGGCATCGTAAAACCGATATCCTGCCCGCCGCGCTCGAAAAAAAGAAAGTGCAGGCGGTTTTCCTGCCGCCTGTGCAGTGTCTTAAGCTGCGAGAGGTACTCATCGCTGAGAAAATAGGCGAGATCCTCGGCCTGCTCAATCTCGGGGAAGATATCGCGCCGGTGATAGAGATGCAGTTTCTCGAAAAAGCGTGCGATCTCACTGCCTGTGATGGCCTCACGAATGAAAATAAGATGTTCCATTGTCGTCCTCCAAAGTAAAATTTCGGAGGGTCAGGAAGTGTGGACCCTCCATACACGCTGCATCATCATAACAGATCAGTCCTTTCTTCCTGAATTTGCCGCGGTACGCGGCTGAAGAGAGCATAGCATATTTTTTTGCAAAAGGGAAGCGCGCAAACGGACGTTTCCGCATAAGCTGAAAACGAAAAGATTGATTTTGGAGGGAACGCTATGCAACCGTTGCACTTTTTCCTCGGCGCAAACAGCGAAGAGGGCTTTTTCTCGCTCTATGACCAGCTTTTGGGCGGTCGGCTCGACGATCTGATGATTCTGAAAGGCGGCCCGGGCTGCGGCAAGTCGACCTTCATGCGCCGCGTGGGCGCGGCGATGGAGCGCGCGGGCGAGCGCGTCGTGTACATCAACTGCTCGGGTGACCCCGATTCGCTCGACGCTGCGATCTTTCTGGACCGTAACGCCGCCATTGTCGATGGCACCAGCCCGCATGTGCTCGAGCCGACCTATGCGGTCACGAGCGAGCGCTATGTCGACCTGACACGCTTCTACGATGTGGACGCGGCTAAGGCACGCCGCGCGGAGATCGTCGCGCTGAGCGACGAATATCGCACACACTACCGCAGCGCCTATCGCATCCTGCGCGCGATGGGCGAGGTGGAGAGCGAGCGCCGCGTGGCAATGCACGCGCAGATGGATTTTTCGAAGCTCCGCCGCCGCACCGACAGCATCCTCGCACGCGAGCTGCGCGGTGAGGGAGACGGCAGCGGGCGCGTCGACCGCGCGTTTTTGGGCGGTGTGACGCATCGGGGCGAGATTTGCCGGTTCGACACCGTCGAAGCCCTCTGCCCGCGCATCTATGCCATCATCGACAGTGCGGGGCTGGGAAACGAAATGCTTGAGACCGTCGTGCAGGCGGCACAGACGAAGCATTTCGACATCATCGCCTGCCCGAATCCAGACCGGCCGCGGGAGCTCCAGCATGTGCTGATCCCGGAAAAAGGGCTGGCGTTTATCACAACGAACGCGCGCAACCCGTACGACGGGAAGCCCTACCGCCGCCTGCGTCTCGACGCGATGGCGGAGGAGAAGCTCACGCGCGCGCAGAAGGCGAAGCTGCGCTTCACGCGCCGCGTGGAGGCGTCACTTTTAGATGAGGCTGTGGGCGCACTGTCGGACGCCAAAAAAGCCCACGATGCGCTGGAATCCGCATATCATCCCTGCGTGGATTTTGAGGGTGTCACTGCGCTCGCAGAGCGTGAGATCAATAGATTATTAAAGCAATAGTGCTTTACAGGCTTTTGCTGCCTGAAGGCAGCAATGGGATTCCCTGCGCGGCGCAGGGGGCGGCAAAGGGGACCATTCTCTCACGTGAGAGAATGGCCCCCTTTAGATCCCCCAAGAGAACGCAAGGGGCCTTGCCCCTTGACCCCGCACATTGGCAGTCAGGCACTTGAAGAACTGCTCAGCCTGCGGATTGCACTGTGGTGTACATGGCTTCGCCATGACCCCCTGCGTTTCGTTGCATGTTGCAACCGCGCCTTACTATCGTGAGGCGCGAGTGACGGTAGAACGGCGGCAGACTGCTTACCGAATGCGGCATTGCTGGCGCTCGCCGCATTGTGGAGACTGGCGGTAGACGGAAATTAGGCTGTACTCCTACAAGATCAGCAGAGCGGCAGCGGATGATAGAAGCAGCGGCAAATCGTATAGCAACATCCAACGCGGCAACGCCGCGCGCAGGCAGCGCAATCGGCAAGCGCCGCACCTCTTCAAGCTGCTCGCTTGCAATGAAAATCCCTTTCTCTTGGGGGTCAAAGGGGGATATTCTCTTTCCGTGGAAAGAGAATATCCCCCTTAATCGTCCCCCTGCACGGTGCAGGGAAAACCCCGCCCTTTCGGGCGACTTTGATTCATTGTGCCATATCGGCACGAAAATAAACCGTCCGCTCTGGCAGCGATAAAATGAGCGTATACTCACTGCTTTTCTCCCCTGCAGCATCGGTGTATTCCGTGACGCCGACAAGCGCCGTACCGGTCTCGCTATCCAGCGTAAGATCATAGAGGACGTCGTTCGCGTCGCGCTGGGTGAGGGTGTAGGTGCCGCTTTGCGCGCTGCCGTCTGAATCCGTGACCGTCAGCGTGCCGTCCTGCGCAGAGCAGGTGAGGGCGGGGAGGTCGAGCGACTGCCCCTCGCTGTCGATGGCGTTTGCGTATGTCCAGTCGTGGCCCTCGATGGTCAGGCCGTCATCCGTTTTGCCGCAGCCGACAAGTAGAAAAATGAGCAGCAGCGGTAATAAAACTTTAATCTTGCCTGTCATGTGTTTTTCCTTTCCACTTATTGATTTTCGGCGCGAGCAGCACACCAATCCCCACGGCAAAGAGCAGCAGCGCACCCCAAAACAGATAAGTGGGCAATTTGCTGACGGTATAGATGTACGTTGTGGTATCAGCGTAACCGATAATCGCGTTGGGCGGAACCGGTTCCTCTGGAATGAATGGCTCGGCAGTAAAATGCTGCACCGCGCACCAAATGAGTGTTGGTACGCTGATAGCCAGCAGAATCCATGCACTGATGCGCAGGACTTTTACGCGCTTGGCACATGCTTTTTCTGATATGGCTGCTGTGCTCGGCGGGGGAGCGGCACCCTCCGGCGTGCCGGTCAACTCTGCGAACGGAACGCCGAAAAAGCCCGAGAGTGCGAAGAGATTCGCCGTGCTCGGCAGCGACGAGCCGTCTTCCCACTTTGTCACGGCTTGCCGCGAGACCTCAAGTGCCTGCGCCAGCGCCTCCTGTGACAGCCCGCGCTCCTTTCGAAGCGTGCGGATGCGCGCGCCGAGTTCGTTGTTCATGATCGTGCCTCCTTTGCCTTGATGGCGCTATCGTAGCAGTTTTTGGCGCAAAAGTCCACCAAGTATTCCGCTACTATCGGTAGCGAAACGGAAAAAGCCGCCCATTCGGGCGGTTTTTCACGCGTATTTACTTCTTGCGGCAGCTCAGCTCGCCGTTTTCGGCGTCGAGCACGAGCGTGCTGCCCGCGGCGAGGTCGCCGCGCAAAATCTCCTTGGCGATCAGTGTCTCCGCTGCGCTCTGGAGGTAGCGCTTGAGCGGACGCGCACCGTAAATCGGGTCGAAGCCGCGCTCGATGATGAGGCTCTTGGCCGCATCCGTGACTTCGAGCTTGAGCGTCTTGTCGGCAAGGCGCTTCTTGAGACCTTCCATCAGAATGTCAATGATACCGCTGAGGTTTTCCTTCGTGAGCGGCTTGAACATGATGATCTCGTCAAGACGGTTCAAAAACTCCGGACGGAACGCGCGGCGCAGCTCGCCCATGACGGCGGCGCGGGCGCTCTCGGAAATGCTGCCGTCCGGCTGGATGCCGTCGAGCAGCTCGGAAGAGCCGAGGTTCGAGGTCAGGATGATGATCGTGTTCTTGAAGTCCACCGTGCGGCCCTGCGAATCGGTGATGCGGCCGTCATCGAGAATTTGCAGCAGGATGTTGAACACATCCGGGTGCGCCTTTTCGACCTCGTCGAACAGCACGACGCTGTATGGCTTGCGGCGCACGGCCTCAGTGAGCTGGCCGCCCTCGTCATAGCCGACGTATCCCGGAGGGGCACCAATGAGACGCGAGACGGAGAATTTCTCCATGTACTCGGTCATGTCGATGCGCACGAGGTTATGCTCATCATCGAACAGGCAGTCGGCGAGGGACTTTGCAAGCTCCGTCTTGCCGACGCCCGTGGGACCGAGGAAGAGGAAGCTGCCGATCGGGCGGTTCGGGTCTGCGATGCCTGCACGCGAGCGCTGGATGGCCTCGGTCACGAGACGCACGGCCTCGTCCTGACCGACGACACGCTTGTGAATGATCTCGTCGAGGCGCAGCAGCTTTTCGCGCTCACCCTCCATCAGGCGGCTGACGGGGATGCCCGTCCACTTGCCGACGATATCGGCGATCTCGTTTTCAGTCACGGTGTCGTGCACCATGGAGTTGTCGCCCGTGTGCTTTTCGGCCGCGGCCTCGGCGTCCTTGAGCTGCTTTTCGAGGGCAGGGAGGTCAGAGTACTTGAGCTTTGCGGCCTTTTCGTACTCGAGGTTCGCCTGCGCGCGCTCGATCTCGCCGTGCATCTGCTCAATCTGGCTCTTGAGCTGCTTCACGCTGTCCACGCCGCTCTTTTCCGCTTCCCAGCGGGACTTCATGGCGTTGAACTGTTCCTTTTCATCGGCAAGCTCTTTCTTGAGCTCCTCGAGACGGTCGCGCGAGAGCTGGTCGTCTTCCTTCTTGAGGGCCATCTCTTCGATTTCCTGCTGCATGATCTTGCGGCGCAGATCGTCGAGCTCTGCGGGCATCGAGTCGATCTCCGTGCGGATCATCGCGCAGGCCTCATCGACGAGGTCGATGGCCTTGTCGGGCAGGAAACGGTCGGTGATATAGCGGTCGGAGAGCGTCGCGGCGGCGACAAGCGCATTGTCGTGGATGCGAACGCCGTGATAGATCTCATAGCGCTCCTTCAGGCCGCGCAGGATGGAAATGGTGTCCTCGACCGTCGGCTCGTTGACCATGACGGGCTGGAAGCGGCGCTCGAGGGCGGCGTCCTTTTCGATATACTGGCGGTACTCGTCGAGCGTGGTCGCACCGATGCAGTGCAGCTCGCCGCGAGCCAGCATCGGCTTTAAGAGGTTGCCGGCATCCATGCTGCCCTCGGTCTTGCCCGCGCCGACGATGGTGTGCAGCTCATCAATGAAGAGGATGATCTTGCCGTCGGATTTCTTGACCTCGTTCAAAACGGCCTTTAAGCGCTCTTCAAACTCGCCGCGGTACTTTGCGCCCGCGATCAGCGCGCCCATGTCGAGCGAGAAGATCGTGCGGTCCTTGAGCCCTTCGGGCACATCGCCGCGCACGATACGCTGGGCAAGTCCCTCGGCGATGGCTGTCTTGCCGACGCCCGGCTCGCCGATGAGCACGGGGTTGTTCTTCGTCTTACGCGACAGAATGCGGATGACGTTGCGGATCTCCGCGTCACGGCCGATGACGGGGTCGAGCTCCTTTGTGCGGGCGCGTTCGACAAGGTCCGTGCCGTATTTCTTGAGCGCGTCATAGGAATCCTCGGGATTGTCGCTCGTCACGGGGGAGGTCTTGACCTTTGCCAACTCGTCCGAGAAGCGGCTTCTCGTGATGCCGTGGTCGGAGAGCAGCTGGCGCACGCTCTGCGAGCCTTCGGAGAAGATGGCGAGCATCAGGTGCTCAACGGAGAGATACTCGTCGTGCAGCTTTTCGGCGGTCTTTTCGGCAAGGTTCAGGATCTTGCCGACCTCGGGCGAGGCGTACACCTCGCCGCTGCCGCCGGAGATACGGGGCAGATTGCGGATCAGCGTGTCGAGCTCGGAGAGTAAGCCGTCGCAATCGACGCCCATCTTACCGAACAGTGACCCAATCAGTCCGCCGTCCTGATCGAGCAGGGCATAGAGCAAATGTTCGGTCGTTACATACTGGTTGCCGTTTTCCTGCGCCATGTTCTGCGCGGTCTTGACGGCTTCCAAAGCCTTTTGCGTATATTTTTCAGCATTCATTCAAGTTCACCTCAAATTCGTGTTTTTTACAATTAAGTGATTAAATCAGCAGCGTTCTGCTTCTCAGATCGCCGCGGTAAGCCATTTCAACATCGCTCGCGGAGAGCGAACCGTCGAGATAGCCCTTGAGCAGCCGGTCGAAGAGCTGGACGTAAGCGCTGATCGCACCGGCGACATCATCGGCAGTTAGCGCCTTTCCACGCGGCATCGCGAGCGGACGGACGAAGCGCCCGTCGTACAGCGCGCAGGAAATGGAGCTGCCGAGAAGCGGTGCGATGCACTTGTCTTCGATTTGCACCCAGAGCCGGAAGAAGCTCGTCATTGCGGAGATCAGCGCCGCCGACTGCGTGCGGAACACGATGTTCAGCGTGCCCATCGTCTGGGCGTCGCCATTGCTCAGGTCGACCTCATACTTGACCGTGGGGCGGTACTTATACGATAGGCTCGATTTGAGCGACATTGTGGACGAGCCGGGAGCGAAGAACGGCACCAGCTCGCGCGTGGGCGTCATCAACTCTTCGATGGCCTCAAAGATATCGTTCCAGCGGCGTTCGGGCGTCGGCACGGAAACGTACTCGGCCAAAATCTGGTTGACGAGCGCCGAACGGTTCGTGCCCATCCGGTGAGCCAGCGCGTCGACCTCGCGCACCACATCATCTGACAGCGTCAGACTGTAAAGATTTTTCTTCATCATGCGCCTCCTTGGGGTCCTTTTTCTTTCTGGATGCTATCATAGCACGAGAACAAACTTTGTCAATAGATTTATATAAATATATTTACGAGTTATATGCGAATTTACACGGAGTTCATAATTGCGAAGGAAGCGGAAAAAGGGAAAAGCCGCAATGAATTTCACTGCGGCTTTTCCCTTTTGAGAGATATGAGAGATGAGAGAATAGCAAATTTACAGCAGGCCTTGGAGCAGGATGATGACGATCAGGATCGGCAGCACCCACTGGAAATAGGGTTTGAGCTTGGGGGAGAGCTTGACGCCCGCGCCCTTGTTGACCTCGGCAATGTACTTGTCAAAGCCCCAGCCCCACTTGGTGACGCAGAACAGAAGGTAGACAAGAGAGCCGATGGGCAGCAGGAGGTTGCTCACGAGGAAGTCTTCGCTGTCGAGCACGTCCTTGCCGAGAATGGGGTGGAAGTCGCTCCAGATGTTGTAGCCGAACACGCAAGGAAGACTCAGGAGCATCAGCAGCACGCCATTGATGAAAACGGCTTTCTTGCGGCTCCAGCCAAATGTATCGATACAGATGGCCAGAATGTTTTCAAACACCGCCAGTACCGTGGACATGCTCGCGAACATCATGAAGAGGAAGAACAGCGTGCCCCAGAAGCGGCCGCCGGACATGTTGACGAACACCTGCGGCAGCGTGACGAAGAGGAGGGAGGGGCCGTTGTCGGGCGCTACGCCGTAGGAGAAGCATGCGGGGAAGATGATCGTGCCGGCCATGAGCGCAACGAAAGTGTCGAGCGCGCAGATGCGAATGGATTCGCCGACGAGAGTGTGATCGTCGGACATGTAGCTGCCGAAGATCTCCATCGCCGCAATGCCGAGAGAGAGCGTGAAGAATGCTTGGTTCATCGCGTCGGTGATGAGGCTGCGCAGGCCGTTTTCGCGGATGGAATCCATCGAGGGGAGCAGATAGAACTTCATGCCCTCTGCCGCGCCGGAGAGCGTCAGGCTGTGGCCGGCGAGAATGAGAATGAGCGCGAGCAGCGCGATCATCATGACCTTGGATACGCGCTCAAGGCCCTTTTGCAGACCAAACGAACAGACGACAAAGCCGACGATGACGATGGCGACCGCCAAAATGCCCATTTCAACAGGATTGGCCAACAGCTCGCCGAACACGGCGGACGCATCCTCCGCGGGCATGCCGTAGTAGAACTTGCCGGTCAGGAACCTGCCAAAATAGCTTACCATCCAGCCGGAAACCGTCGTGTAGTACATCATCAAGAGGTAGCAGCCGATCAGGCAGAACCAGCCGTGGATGTGCCACTTGGACTTGGGCTTTTCGAGCGTCTTGTAGGCGAGGATCGCGCTCTTGCGGCTCGCGCGGCCGACGGCCAGCTCCATCGTCAGCACGGGAACGCCCATGATGAGCAGGCACAGAATGTAAAAGAGAACAAAATAGCCGCCGCCGTTTTTGCCCGTCACATAGGGGAAGCGCCAGACATTGCCGATGCCGATGGCGCAGCCCGCGCTGACGAGCAGGAAGCCCAGGCGGGAGCGGAACGATTCGCGTTTCATGTTGATCGACCTCATTTGTAAAAGATTTATGAACGATGTGCTTATCTTACCGCAGGAAGATGGGCTTTACAAGACCGATTATCGGATGATATAATAAGCAAAACTTATGTTATGAGGAAATGAGTACATGAATCGCAATCAGCTACGCTATTTTGTCTCCGCCGCGGAGCACCGGAGCTTCACAAAGGCGGCGGAGCAGTATTACATCTCGCAGACCGCGGTGACGCAGCAGATCCAGCAGCTTGAGCAGACGCTCGGCTGCGAGCTCTTCGACCGCAGCACACGCCCTGTAAGCCTGACGAGCGCGGGAAAGTCGTTCCTTTTGGACGCAAAAGCGATCTTAGAGCGCATGAGCCGCGCACAGGAACGCGTGCATGACGCGGCGACGGGCCTGACCGGCACGCTGCGCGTCGGCTACGTGCGCGGCTATGAGCGCAGCGACCTCTCGGTCCTGATGCGCCACTTCCACCAGAAAAACGGAAACGTGCTCATCTCGTTCTACCGCTGCTCGACGGATGTGCTGGCCGCGGGGCTTTTACATCAGGAGTATGACATCGTCTTCACTTGGGACTCGACAAACCTGCGCACACAGGAGGGCGTCACGTTTCAGACGGTCGAAAAGGCTCGGCTCGTTGTCGCGCTCTATGCAGGCCATCCGCTCGCGCAGCGCCGACAGCTCACGCGGCAAGAGCTGCGCGGGGAGAATATCTTATATATGTCGCCCGACGCCGCGCCCGACTCCTATGGCGACGCCTTTTTCATGCAGCGCTACGCCGAGGCGGGCTACAAGCCGAACATTCTCTTCCGCTCGGCGGATACCGAGAGCATTTTAATGATGGTCGCGGCGGAGGAGGGCATTTCGCTCCTGCCCGGCTACTGCACCGACCGCCTTTACAATGCCGACAACCTCGTCTTCGTTCCACTCGTGGGCGAGGGGGAGGAGGAAGAGATCATCGCCGCCTGGCAGGGCGGCAACCAGAACCCGGCGCTGGGACGGTTTTTGACAGAGCTCAATCAAAAAGACCCGCCTTACTGAGGTGGGTCTTTCCTATTACAATATCAATTGTAAATTGTCACGATTCGGCCTTTTCAGCGTTCAGTGCTTCAAGCGCCTGCTCCATTTCGGCCGTTTCGGTGCGCGGCTCAAGGCGGTGCAGGCAGTCGAGGCATTCGATGCAGTGCTTGCGCTTGTCCTGCGGCCAAAGGGCGCTGAGTTCCGGCACGTTGATGGCTTGCTTCTCGAGCAAGAGTCTTATTTTCCAAGTGATGTAAAGTGTAATGCCATTCCACCACGGGGAGCCCATTTTGCGTCCGACGTCAAGCGCCTTACTCAGCCGCGCGGCGGCGGAGACGTACTGACCGTCCTCCACGTCGAACAGCGAGAGGTACGACAGCGCGATCGGCATCTGGCTGTATTCATGGAAGGACTGATAGAGCTCCTCGGCGTACGAGAGCAGCTCGCGCGCGACCTCCTTTTCGCCGCTCTGATAGGCGGCGACGCCGTAGTCGGTGTAGATGATGGCCGCGCCGGGGTACGAGCCGCGGCGCTGGTTGAAGAGGATGGCCTTGTCGTAGTATTCGAGTGCCTTGTCGAACTTCCGCTCGAGACGGTACGTTTCGGCGATGTAATTATACGCGCCCGCGATGCTGATGACATAGCGGCCCTCGCCGTCCGCGTCGAGTGATTCAAAAAAGCTGATGGAGCGGTCGAGCCAACTGCGGCACTTGTCGTATTCGCCGATCATCAGGTACATGAGGCCCTGTAGGCGCAGGAACTTACCCCAGTCCGGCGTATTTTCCAAACGCGATTTATACTGCATGCCAAGGCGCAGATGCTCACGCATGACGGGAAGATCATAGGTCTGGATGGCATAGTAGATGAACTGCAAATGCGCGTTCGCGGCCATCTGCCAGTCGCCCGCGGTGGTACTGCTCTTGAGGAGCTGGCCGACAACGGGGAGGCCCGCGTCGTATTCGCCGCCGTGGATGTAGTAGCGGCTTTCGACGTACAAGAGCTGACGCTCGAGCTGGTCGAGCTCCTTGGCGTTTGCGCCGAACTGCGTGGAGCGCAGCGAGGCAAGCTCGCGCTCGAGGATCTGAAAGTAGCCGGTCAGACCATCCTCCTTGACTGTCAGTGCGTCCGAGCCGTCGGTCAGGATCGGCATGAGCTCATAGCACATACCGGCAAATGCGTCAAGGGAGAGTACTTTATACTTGAAGGCTTTGAAGGTGTCGCCGCCTGCGGTGAAGTGCTGCACGAGCTGATCGTAGAGGTCGGTCGAACCGTCGCTGCCGAGCTGCGCCTCCAGATATTGCGCGGCGCGCAGATGCAGGATGCGGCGCGCGGACTCGGACTGGCGCTGCGAGAGCATCGCCTTCACGCGCTCGTGCGTGAACGAATAGCCGAGCACCTTGCCGCGCGTGGATTCGGTGAGCAGATTTTTCTGCTTGAGCTGGTCGCAGAGGTACAGAAGCTCCAGCGGCGTTTTTGTCAGAAGAGAGGTGAGAATGTCGAACGGCGCCCAGTCGCGGAAGACCGAGATGACGTCGAGTACCTGCAATTCATCGGACGAAAGGCCCGCGAGGCGCATCTGAATGATGCTGTCCGCGCTGGCAGGGATGTTTTTGAGCCCATTCGACTCGTGCATCGAGTCGAGCAGCTGCACGAGGAAGAGGCCATTGCCCTCCGTGCTCTGGTAGAGGTTGTCGATCTCCTTCTGCGAGTAGCGGCCCGGGGCGTAGAAGTTGACGAAGCGCGTTGTCTCCTCCTGCGAAAAGGCGTCGATATTGTACACGTCGAGCAGCTTGTCGCGCACGGCGTTGTTGAGCACCTGCTGGGCGTAAGGCTGCAAAATGTCGCGGCTCGTGCAGATGATCGTGATGTTCGTGCTGCGCAGGCGGTGCAGCAGCATCGAAAGGAGGTCGGCGCTGTTGTTGTCGATCCAGTGGATGTCCTCCAAAATGAGCAGCACCGGCACCTTTTTGGCGACCGTCGACAAAATGAGCAGCGTGCTCTCAAGCGCGGCGAGATAATCTGCGCCCGCGGGATAGTCGCTCGAAATGCCGGAGAAATTGTGCTGGCATTCAACGGACAAGCAGGGGAAGAGGCCCGCGGCGGTCTTAATGTAAACATCCGGAATACGGATATTTTCAGATTCGAATTTCGGGATGAGCTGGAGCATGATCGTGTTCCACGGGGCGAGCACGGTGTTCATCTCGGACTGGTAGCACGAGGCCTGGCAGATCGCCCAGCCGGAAAAATCGTACTGGTGCAGGATATAGTTGATGAGGTATGTCTTGCCGACGCCCGTCTTGCCCTGAATCAGCGCGCAGATCTTGTCGCTTTCAAGGCGCGAGCCGTTGCACAGCGATACGAGCTTGTGCAGCACCGCGTCCTTGCCGATGAGCTGCTGGTCGCTGCCGACCTCGAGCTTGTAGGTCGAGGTGTTCCACGCGTCGACGATCTGATAGTAGAGCGCGGAGGTCTCCTTGAGCGGTGAGATGCTGAATTCGTCGGAAAGGTTCTTGCAGAGCGTATGGTAAAGGCCAAGTGCTTTACGGAATTTCTTCTGGTCGCGGTAGACCTGCATGAGCGTGGAGAACGCGCTTTCCTCCAGCGGGTCGATGGCGATGTACTCCGTGCCGTACTTTTCGGCAAGGTCGAGCTTGCCGGCGTAATAGGCCTCCTTTTCCGCCGCCAAAAGCTGGTGGAGGTACTGCGACTGATAGAGATTGCGCTGATCGCTCAGCCATGCGTCAAACGCGGAGGAGTGGGAGACATTGAAGTCCTTCAGAAATTCTCCGTGATAGGCGCTGAGCATGTCGCCGCGCTCAAAATCGTAGACATCGCAGGCGATCTCAACGTCGGCGGAGAATTCAACGATCGAGCGCTGGCCGGGGACGAAGGGATCGAAGGCAAACGCCTTGCGGATGGTGTAGATCGCGTGGCGTAGATTTTTGAGCGCTGTGGCGGAATCGGTATCCTCGTAGAGCAGGCCGATGAGCTCGCTGCGGGTGGTTTTGCGCTTGAGGATCAAATAGTACAAAAGAGCGTCGGCTTTTTTATAGGGGAGCGTGATCTCCCGCCCGTCGACGGAAACGGCGGGCGTACCGAACAGTTTTGCGTTTAACTCAGGCATGTCAAGGCCTCCCAACAGAAATAACACGTTAGTGCAGTAAACAAAGATAGTATACTCAAACCGTTGAAAAATAGCAAGTACTTCGACGAAAATACGATATTCTAAGCGAAAAATAACGCTATGGTCGAATACCTCAACGCTAATTCAACGCGCGTATGATATAAAGGCAGCATCAAAATAGTACGGGTCTGCCTTTTGCTGCCCGTTTAGTTTAGGAGGCATCCATTTGAATTACGTTGGAACAGCGCGTCCGATCCACGACGCCAAGGGCAAGGCCACGGGGTATACCAAATACGCTGGCGATCTCTCGCTGCCCAATATGGCGTATCTCTGCATGCTCCACAGCAAGATCCCGCACGGCTATGTCAAGGCGGTCCACGCGGAAAAGGCGCTGGCGCTTCCGGGCGTTTACGGCGTTTATCACTGCCTGAACACCACCGACCGGAAATACAGCCATTACCGAGCAAACTTTGACATGAATGTGGCAGATGAAGAACGGGTCTTCAACAGCTACGTGCGGTTTATCGGCGATAAGATCGGCGCAGTTGCGGCCTGCGACCAGGAAACAGCGGAGAGAGCCGCGCGTCTTGTCGAAGTCGAGTATGAAGAGCTTCCGTTTTCCATCGGCTTCGACGATACGCTCGCGGGCAAGAACTGCCTGGAGGGCGAAACACCTGTCCGAGACGAATACACGCTGGAGGTCGGCAAAAAGCAGGAGAGCACCGAAGGGCTCATTGAGGTGTGCAGCACGATGGAGCTGCCGCGCCTGCACCACGCCACGATGGAGACACACGCCTGCATTGCCGACTATGACCCCTATAGCGACATGCTGACCGTCTACTGCCCGAACCAGGCCGTGCACGGCATTCGTACCGTGCTCGCGGACTTTTTGGAGATGCCGGAGAGCCATGTACGCGTCGTTAAGGCGACGATGGGCGGCTCGTTCGGTGCCAAGCAGGAGTGGTTTTTAGAGCCCGTCACGGCGCTCGTCGCCAAAAAACTTTGCCGCCCCGTCAAGCTCGTCTATTCCCGCGGCGAGGCGATGACCGACACGATCGTGCGCGGCGCGATGCGCATGAGCGCGCGCGGCTACTACACGCCCGACGGCGAGATGAAGGAAATTTACTGCGATGTGACGCTCGACGCGGGCGCTTACATCGGCAACGCGGGCGACTATGTCCGCGCGCTGGCCGGTAAGCCGACGCGCTGCTACCGCATTCCATACATGCACTATCATGGACAGGTCATCAGCTCGAATTCGCCGGTCTCCGGCGCGTTCCGCAGCTGGTCGGCGGCAGAAGAGGCGCTGATGATGGAGCGCCAGCTCGACGCCGCGGCGGAAAAGCTCGGTATGGACCGCCTTGCGATTCGCCTCAAGAATGTGGCGCGCAGCGGGGAAGAGGACAAGAAACTCCACCTGTCGCTCGAAGACATCCGCATCGGCGATGCAATCACACTCGGCAGCGAAAAGTTCGGCTGGGACAAGCTGAAAGCTGAGGACGCGGCGTTCAACGCCTCCCAGCAGCGCTACCGCAGGGGCATCGGCATCGGGATCGGCGGTCACGGCAATACATACTTCCCGCGCTTCAATGACTACGGCGAGGGCAGCATCAGCTTAAATGCCGACGGCTCGATGCAGGCGAATTTCACCCTGCACGACCACGGCTGCGGCACGGTGACGGCCATGCGCATGATCGCTGCCGAGGTGCTGAAGGTGCCTGAGGATAAAATTTACATGACCGAGGGCGACACCGCGGTCACGCCCATCGACTACGGCTGCTTTGCCAGCCGTACGACCTATGTGGTCGGCCGCGCCGTGCAGGATGCGGCCAGCGCCCTGCGGAAAAAGATGCTGCACGCGGCGTCGGAGCTTTTAGACGTTCCCGAGGACGAGCTGTTCTTAAACGACAGCCATATTCTTCGCGTGGGACAGGACGAGCCGCTCCTTTCGTTTGCAGAGCTTGCCAAAAAGAGCATGCACACCCACGCCGGCAACCTGACAGCCTACGCAAGCTATTCGAACGTGACGAACCCCGGCGTGACGGGCGCGCACTTTGCCCATGTCGAGGTCGACACCTGGACAGGCTTTACGAAGGTGCTCGACTATCTCGCCGTGCACGACATCGGTCAGGCTATCAACCCCGGCCTGTGCGAGGCGCAGATCCAGGGCGCGGTGCAGATGGGCTGCGGCGCTGCGCTGCGCGAAAAGATGACCATGCAGAAGGACGGCCGCTGCACGGAGAGTTTGTCCAAATATCATCTGTTCCTTGCAAACGACCTGCCGAACATCCGCGTGGAGCTTTTGCAGGACGGACGCTCGAAGGAGGGCCCGTTCGGCGCAAAGTCCATCGGCGAGGTCTGCTATGTGCCGGTCGCTCCGGCGGTGTGCGGCGCGGTGAACGACGCGCTGCACGCGAACCTCTCGGTGCTGCCGTATGATCCCGACTGCATTCTCAAATATCTGGCGGAGGTGAGAGAGAACCATGACGCTTAATTTTATTGTAAACGGAAAGCCCGTCACGCTCGAGACCGAGCCTGACCGCCGCCTGCTCGACATCCTGCGCGAGGACCTGCACCTCACGGGTACGAAGGAAGGCTGCGCGGAGGGCGAATGCGGCGCGTGCACGGTGTTGCTCGACGGCGAAGCCGTCCACTCCTGCCTGACCGCCGCCATCCAGCTCGAAGGCCGCGAGGTCACGACGATCGAAGGCCTTGCCGAAATGGGCTCGCTCGATATCATCCAGACCTGCTTTGTCGAAGAGCTTGCCATCCAGTGCGGTTACTGCACGCCTGGCATGATCATGTCTGCCGAGGCGCTGCTGCGCAAAAATCCTGACCCGACGGAAGATGAAATTCGTCTGGCGCTCTCCGGCAATATCTGCCGGTGCAGCGGCTATGTCCAGATCGTGCGCGCGGTCAAGCGCGCTGCGAAGGAGAGGAGGGAAGCGCGGTGCAGAGCTTAACGCCCAAAACGCTTGCCGAGCTCGCGCAGGCGCTTTCCGCCGCCACGGAAAAGGCGAAGATCATCGCAGGCGGCACAGACTTTATCATCAAGGAGCGCGCGGGCAAGTTCGCGCCCGACCTTTTGATCTACCCCGGCTTCATTCCCGAGCTGAACACCGTCACGAAAGAAAACGGCGTACTGCGCATCGGCGCGGCGGTGCCGATGAACGGCATCACCGCCGCACTCAAGGACGACAAGGCGTTCTGCGCCATCGCGGACGCGGCGTCCGACGTCGGCTCGCCGCAGATCCGCGCCAAGGGCACGATGGCGGGCAACCTCTGCAACGCCTCGCCCGCGGGTGACATGCTTCCGGTCTCGTGGCTGTATGATGCGCAGCTTGAGCTGATGAACGCCGACGGCACGGCGAGCGTGACGCCGGTGAACGGCTTTATCACCGGCCCGCAGAAGACGATCTTGCGGCCGGATCAGGCCGTCACGACCATTCTGATCGACTTGAAGCAGTTTGAGGGCTTTGTCAGCGCGTTCCATAAGATCGGTTCGCGCGAGCGCGTGTCCATCTCCCGCGAGGGACTGGCCGCCGCTGTTAAGCTGGACGAAAACGGCAGGGTCGAACAGGCGAGACTGTCGCTCGGCGCGGTCGGCGGCACGCCGATCCGCGTGACGGACGCAGAGGAGTATATGCGCGGCCGCGTGCTCGATGAAAAGCTCGTCGAAGAGATCACGCCGATGGTTGCCGAGACCATCCACAACAACTGCCGCCCGGCAAACCGCCTCTATAAGACTGAGGCCGCCCGTGGCCTGACGGCGGATACCTTCGCCAAGCTGATGAGCCGCCTGTAACGCGAAAAACTGCATAGAAAAAGGACGCATCCGGTCGGATGCGTCCTTTTTCATTTGCGATTGTATGTTACGCGCGCTCGGCCTCTTCGATGACCTTGAGAAGCGAGCCGTCCTTGATGACCTGATAGGACTTTTCAATATCGATGCTGAGGTTGCGGTCGGCATCGTAGTAGGGAATAGTCTTGCGGTAGGCGTCCTTGAGAGGACCGGTGACCTTGCCGAGCTTGAGCAGGTTGTTAGCGCGCTGGTCGCGGCGCATTTCGACGGCCTGAGCGGCGTGCATGAGCTCCATGCCGAGCATGTAGCGCAGGTTGTCGACGATGCGAAGAGAACGCATACCGGCGAGCGGCAGGTTGCTGGCGTGATCTTCGATGCCGTTGGCAAACGAAGTGATATCGAGCGTCGTGGTGTTGGCGAGCCAACGGTTCTCGGCGTCGAGCGCGGCGAATGTCTTCTGCATCGTGGAGAACGCGATGGTCTTGACCTCGTGCGGGGTCAGGAAGCGGTTGAGACCCGTGAAGCCAGGGTCGACGATCTTGTAGAGGCGGTTCGTAATGGCGTGGGACATGTGGCACAGCGCCGCGGCCAGCATGTCGACGCCGAGAGAGAGGGTCGTTACCTCGAAGTTCGGGCTGACGGATGTGGTTCCCTCCTCATAGAGGATGCAGGGGTTATCGTCCGTGCGGTTGATCTGGAGCTCGAGGATCTTCTTGACGTACTCAAGAGAATCGTAGACAGAGCCGTTGATGGCCGCGCCGCAGCGGAAGGAGAGGGGATCCTGCAGCGCGCGCTTGGAGTCGGGATGCTCAAGATAGCTGCCTTCGAGGAAGCGGCGGCACTCCGCGGCACAGTGGATCTGGCCGGGCAGACCGCGCGCCTCATTCACGCGCTCGCCGAGCGGCTGAAGGCCGCCGTTGAGACCTTCGAGGTGCAGGCAGTAGATGGCGTCGCTCAGCTTGATGAGCTCTTCGACCTCCTTGACGAGCAGGACCACCATGGATTCACCCTGCGCGTTCGAGGAGACGATGGAAAGGCCGTCCTTCGGGCCGAGGATCGCGGGCTCGATGCCCTCGGCGCGCATGGCGTCGATCGCGGGAATGATCTCGCCGTGATATTCGACCTCGCCCTGGCCGATCATGGCCTGACCGATCATGCTCATTGTGCTCACGTCACCCTCGCCGACGGCACCGCGGCGCATGGCGCGGGGATGGATGCCGCGATTTAAGAACTCCTCATACATTTTAAGAATGTTCGAGGCGATACCCGTGCGGCCGCAGAGGGCGGTGTTGAGGCGGATGCACATCATCGCGCGCACTTCTTCGACGCTGGCAAACGGCGCAACGCCGAGGGAGTGGCTGTTGATGAGGTTGCGGTTGTACTGCTCGAAAAAGTCCTGGCTGAATTCGCGGTCCTTGTTCCAGCCCACGCCGTGGTTCAGGCCGTAGACGGGCTTGCCGTCAGCCGCCATGTCAAAAAGCACCTGGCGGGATTTGTCGACGAGGGGGATGACCTCAGGGTCGATCTGCACGGGGCGGCGGTCATAAACGACGGAGTAAAGATCCTCCAGCGTCAGGTCTTTTCCGTTTAAGATCAGAGTTTCGCTCATTTTGTAAAAACCTCCTTGCGGTAAATAAAACAAATTGTTGTCACTTTGATTGTTTATATTATAATAGTGAGCCGTCAAAACAGCGTTGAAAATTATGAAAGAAAAAATTTGCCCCGTTCAAACGATTCAACGTTTTTCCAACTTTACTGTGCTATAGTGTCGTCATCGCGGGAAAGGCAACGAATTTTGCGGTAAGGAAGACGCAGAAGATGTGTATCCCGTATCAAAACCTTGCGGAGAGACGGCAGATCACTCCGCAGCGAAACAACAGGAGGAGAAAATGCTTACACTGATTGACAATATTACTATTGTCCTGTGCGTGGTCGGCATCTTCGCCATCAGCGTCTTCATGAGCAAGAAGAACACTGATATGGAAGCCTACTATCACGCAAACAAGGCTCTGCCTTGGTCTCTCGCGGTCGGTACGATCGCTGCATCCTGGTACGGCGGCAACGGTACGATCGGTACGGTCGGCTATGTTACCACCATGGGCCTTTCCGCATTCTTTATCTGGTCCATCGGCGCGCACCTTGTGCGCTTCCCGCTGGCTCTGTGGGTCGCTCCCCGCATTTCCGTCAAGGTCAACTCCACGATGACCGAGCTGCTCGACCGTTTCTACGGCCGCATTGCTTCCTTTATCGGCGCGATTGTCCTGCTGGCGACCTGCCTCTCCATCTCTGAGATCGGCGCCTGCGGCTATGTCGGCGTTGCTGCGTGGAACATGAACAAGTTCCTTGCTGCGGCCATCGTCATTGCCATTTCCATCGGCCTTTCCTGCGTTGGTGGCCTGCTCGGCGTCGCCATCACTGATATGATCTTCTTCTTCCTGATGATCGTATCTGTCGCTTTTGTCTTCCCCAGCGCGTTCTACGGCGTGGGCGGCTTCGCTGCTCTCGACGAGATCTTCAGCACAGTTGATCCCTCGATGATGACCCCGTTCGGCGGCATCCCTCTGGGCCGTGCCATCGTGCTGATCCTCATCTGCATCAACGTCTATAAGGATCCCGCGTTCTATCAGCGCTTCACCGCTTCCAACGGTCCCAAGACCGGTAAGCGCGCGATGCTGACCTGCTTCTCCATCTGGCTGAGCATGGACGTTTGCCTGATGTTCACCGCTATCGTCATCCGCGCGATGGATCCCGCGCTGACCGTCCAGCCCGAGGTTGCTTACATGCAGCTCGTTCTCAGCGGTCTGCCTCCCGTTGCCCGCGGCCTGTTCGTCTTCGCGATGCTCGGTGCCATCATCTCCACGATGGATACCTACTATCTGGTCGGCGGCGAGATCGTGTCCAACGATATCATCGGCGTCCTGCGCAAAAAGCCCCTTACCGACAAGCAGTCCATCTTCATTTCCCGTATTGCCTGCGTGGTGTTCGGTGTGATCGGCCTGAGCGTTGCGTTCAAGTTCAAGCTGGTCTATGATGCGATGATCCTTGTCACGAGTCTCTCCATGTCTGCGCTGTTCGTTCCCATGATGGCTGCCATCATGTACGATGGAAAGAAGACCAACATGTCCGGCCTCTGCTCCATGATCGTTGGTATCCTCTCTTGGCTCTGGTTTGACTTTAATCCCCTCAGCATTGAAGCCCTCGGCGGTAACGTCGATCCGATGCTCGTGTCTCTGCCTATTTCTTTCGTAGCGTTCCTCATTGGCAACCAGTTCGGTAAGGTTCTCAACACAGGCTTTGCCAAGCCCGACGGCGTGAACATTGAGAAGGGCATGATCATGACCTCCTCCGGCCCCGTCAGCGAGGAAGAGTACAAGAAGGAGATCAAAGTCGAGTGGCTCGGCATCGACGGCGCTCTGTGCCTTGTCTATGTGGCGCTGGCCGCGTTCTACAGCTTCGGCATCATCAACCGTATCGACTGGATCATCGGTTGGGTCGCCCCGCTGGTTGCCGGTATCTCCACCACCGCGATCTTCCTGCGCTATCTGTATCAGGTCTTCACCTTCGGTAAGACTCCCGCTCAGAAGAAGTAATTCAAATGCTCCAAGAGAAGGCAGACCTTTCCGGGTTTGCCTTCTCTTGCTCTATCGTTCGCTGATCTGGCGGGCGATAGGGCAGGTCATTCCCTTAAAAGCGGGCCGAAAGCGGCTCCTTAAAAAAATTTTATTGATAGCGTTGAAAGATAAACGCAAATTCAACGATGGCGTGTTATACTGCCATCATCACAACGGAGGCGCAGAGACACATCCCTCCGCAATTTAAGAGGTGCAATATGTCTGAAGTAGATCACATCAAAAACGTCACCATCGTCGGCATCGGCACGCAGGGGTCGATGATCGCTTTCCGCAACGCGCTCTACGGCAAGAACGTGACCGGTTACAGCCGCACGCAGCTGTCGATCGACACCTGCAAGAATAAGATCGACAAGTGGCTCGCTCACTTCATCGAAGAGGGAAAGCTCACAAAGGACGAGGCCGACACCGTCCGCGGCCGCATCCATTACGCGACGACGCTCGAAGAGGCCTGCAAGGACGCCGACCTCGTCGTTGAGAACGTGCCGGAGAAGATCGAAGTCAAGCAGGCGGTCTTCAAGCAGCTCGACGAGGTCTGCCCGAAGCACTGCTATCTGAACTCGAACACCTCCTCGCTCCTGATGAGCGATATCTATAAGGATGTGAGCGACGAGCGCAAGGCCATGACCTTCTCTGTCGACCACGACGACCCCATCCGCAACAGCTATCTGGAGATGATGTGGAACCCCAGCACGTCTGAGGAGACGAAGAAGGCCGCTATCGCGCACTATCACACCCTCGGCTTTGAGCCCGTCATCACTGAGCGTGAGATCAAGGGCTACTCCATCAACCGCGTGTGGCGCGCTGTCAAGCGCGAGTGCCTGTACCTGTGGGCCAACGGCTATGTCACCGACGTCGCCGAGTTCGACCGCGGCTGGATGACCGAGTGGCACAGCAACATCGGCCCGTTCAAGCTGATGGACCTCATTGGCCTTCAGACCATCTACAACATCGAAAATTCCTACTACGCCGCCAGCGGCGATGAGCGCGACAAGCCGCCCGCAAAGCTCAAGGAAATGATCGACGCGGGCCACCTCGGCATGAAGACCGGCCAGGGCTTCTACTCCGGCTACGACACCGAGGCCGGTAACCTGGACGTCGGCAAGAAGTAAGCAGAGGAGAGGGTCCATGAAACTCACGGATCACCAGCAGAAAATGCTGGACGGTGCGTTCGGCAGGGGTAAGGCCATGGCGATGCAGATCCAGATCGGCGTGGGCAAGTGCTTTGATGCGGAGCGCCTGGTTCCCGTCAGCCGCGCGCACGTATCCCTCAGCGCGCAGGAGGCCGACATCTGGTTTGCGGGCAAGCTCCTGGACGCGGGGGCTTCCTGCGCTGTCGCGCCGACTGTCAACCCCGGCTATTCCGTCGACTATTTTCGTTCTCGGCTGACTGATGCCGCCGTCGAAAACATGCGAAAGACCGAGCGTATCTACCGCGGCCTCGGCGCGCGTTTGACCTACTGCTGCACGCCGTATCTTGCCGATAACGTCCCATCGTATGGCGAGATCATCGCCTTTTCCGAGACGAACGCTACGATCTATGCCAACGCTGTTCTCGGCGCGCGCACGAACCGCGAGAGCGCGGCCAGCGCCCTCTGCGCTGCCGTGACAGGCTACGCGCCCGAATACGGGATGCTTCTGAGCGAGAATCGCTTCGCCGACATCGCCGTCCGCGTGGACGCGAAGATGGAGTCGGACTTTGACTACGCCGTCCTCGGCCTTTGCGGAAAGAAGATCGGCAAGGGTATTCCGGCGTTCCTTGGCCTTCCCGAGAAGATCAGCACCGAGGCGCTCATCGCGCTCGGCGCGGAGCTGAACGTTTCGGGCAGCTACGACCTCTACCACATTCCAAATGTCACGGCGGAGGCCGCGCACGGGTTCGACCTTTTTGGCGGCAAAGCTCCGAAAAGGGAGGTCACCATCACACAGTCTGACTTGGAGCAGACGCTTGAGGCGTTCTCTCCCTCGGCGGACGGCAGCATCGAATACTGCATTCTTGGCTGCCCGCACTACACGTATGCGCAGATCGAAGAAGTCGAGCGACTGCTCGGCGGCGAGAAGGCGAAGGCCGACATCCATATCCTGACGTCCGCCGCCATCAAGCGCGAGGCGAAAGAAAGCGGCCTCGAGGACCGGCTTCTGGACCTTGGCGCGGACCTGATCGCCGACACCTGCGTGGACGAGGCATGCTGCTGGGGCTATCTTGCCGGAAAGTCCGGCGTGACGGATTCGCCCAAGGGCGCATACTACATGGAAACGGCGGGCATCCGCATGGCCGTGCGCGACACGGCCACCTGCATCCACTGGGCAAAGCAGGGGAGGGTGTGCTGATGAAAAAGACATTTACCTGCCGCCAGATCGCTGCGGGCAGGGTGAGAGGCGAGGTGCTCACCTGCACCGACCAGATCCTCTTTTACCACACCGACCCGAAGACCGGCGTCGTGACCGAAGTCGGCCACGCGCTCGAGGGCGTGAGCGTTAAGGATAAAATTCTTGTCTTCCCAGGCGGGAAGGGCAGCTCCGTCGTGCAGATGGACGGGCTCTACAAGCTCGAACTCAACGGCGCCGCGCCGCTTGGCTTTATTGTGCGCGAGCCCGACACTGTGCTCGTCTCCACGGCCATCATCATGGAGATCCCGATGGTCGACCGCGTGGAGGACGAATTTTACAGCACAGTAAGAACCGGAGATCAGATTGAGATCGATGCCAGTGAAGAACTGGCCGCGGTCACGATGCTTAAACATAACGACTGAATGAAAATTACGAAAGGACAAGCAGTATGGACACTTTGATTTTGAACGGCCACGACCTGACCTTGCAGGACGTCTATGACGTCGCTTACGACGGCCGCAAGGTCGAGATCGCAGCCGATGCCTACGCGCGCCTCGCCAAGGGCCGCGAGATCATGCAGGAGCTCTCCAAGGGTGGCAAGGCCATTTACGGCTTCAACCGCGGCGTTGGCCAGAACAAGGACGTCACCATCGACGAGGACTTCATGGAGACGCAGAACCGCATGATGCTGCGCTCCCACTCCCTCGGCCTTCCGCCGTTCAACACGGACGAGGAAGTGCGCGCGATGATGGTCATCCGCCTCAACAACATGCTCATCGGCGCATCCTGCGCTTCCGATGACCTGGCGAACAGCTACCGCGACTTCCTGAACCACGGCATCACGCCGCGCATCCCGCGCCGCGGTGCCGTCGGCGAGGCAGATATCACCACCATCACCCACATCGGCCTTGCCTTCATCGGCGAGGAGGACGTCAACTACAAGGGCAAGGTCGTGAGCGCCAAGGAAGCCATGGATAAGGAGGGCCTCAAGCCCCTGCATCTCCAGCTCAAGGACACGCACACCATCATGCTCTCCAACAGCCAGGGCGAGGGCACCGCGGCCATCCTTGTTCACGAGGTCGAAAATCTCGTCAAGATGTCCGACCGCATCTTCTGCCTCGATTATGAAGGCCTCAACGGCAACATCGAGCCGATGCGCGAGGACGTGAACGAGCTGCGCGGCCTGCCCGGCCAGATCCGCTGCGCCGCCCGCTGTCGCAAGGATCTTGAGGGCAGCTACCTTTACAGCGACAATCGCCCTGAGCACGCGCTGCAGGACCCGCTGACTTTCCGCGGCGGCTTTATCATCACGGGCGCGGTCGAGGATGCGCTGGACTACGTCAAGAAGTTCCTGAGCATCCAGATCAACTCCCCCTCGGACAACCCCTGCATCATGCTCGACAAGAAGGACGTCTTCGTCAACTCGAACTTCGAGACGACGTCGCTCGTCATCGGCGTCGAGATGCTGGCTATCGCGCTGGCGCACCTGTCCCGCGCGGTCAACTACCGTCTGATCCGCATGTGCATGCCCGAGTTCACACACCTGCCGCGCTTCCTTGCTCCGCGCAACGGCAGCGCCCACGGCTATGACGAGGTGCAGAACGTGCTCTCCTGCCTCGATGCGGAGAACCGCTATCTCACGACCCCGTCGTCCGTCGACTTCTATCCCATGCAGGGCTCCATTGAGGACCACGCGAGCAACCTGCCGCTGGCCGTGACCAAGTGCCGCCAGATGGTCGACAACCTGCGCTACCTTGTCGGTATGGAGGCGCTGTTCGCCTCTCAGGCCGTCGATCTGCGTAAGAGCGACGATAACGGCGACTACGTCCACCTTGGCAAGGGTACGCAGAAGGCCTACGATGTGCTGCGAGCCGTCGTTCCCGAGATGAAGAGCAACCGCAGTGTCTATGACGACATCAACAAGGCCTATCAGCTCGTGCTGGAAGAGAAGTTCCTCGCCGACGGCGAATAAAAAATTGCAGCCATAGAACCTTCACCATAGGGCAAAGGCCGGTCACGCAAGTGACCGGCCTTTGCCTTTTTCTGATTTAATTGCTTTTCGAGAGGGGAGGGAAGTCATCCGCGGCGGAACCAGTCCTTCATGACGGTGAAGATCTGCACCAGTTCGTCTTCTTCAATGACATAGGGGACCATGGAGTACATATAGCTCAGGAACGGACGGCTGAATACGCCGCGCTCATAGGCATACTGCTGGAAGCCCTCCAGCGTTTTGGGATCGTACACCTCCACACAGGTGCAGCCGCCCATCACACGCACCTCCTTGATGCGCTCATCGGAAAAGCCCAGCATTTCGCGCTTGGAGATTTCCTCAATTTTTTGAATCTTTCCCATGTAGTTTTCGCGTTCGAAAATCTCAATGCCCTTGAGCGCAACGGCACAGGAGAGGGCGTTGCCCATGAATGTGGGGCCATGCATCAGCGCGTGGCGGTCATTGTCGCTGTAAAAGCCGCGGAAAACCTTTTCGTTGGCGACCGTCACCGCATGGCCGATGTAGCCGCCGGTCAGCGCCTTGCCGAGCACCAGAATGTCCGGCAGGACCAGGTCGGCCACAAAGCGATTGCCCGTCCGGCCAAAGCCGGTGGCGACCTCATCGAAGATCAGCAGCACGCCGTACTCGTCGCACAGCTCGCGGGCGCGCTTCAAAAACGAAATGTCGTACATTTTCATGCCACCGGCGCCCTGCAGCAGCGGCTCGACGATGAAGCAGTTCAGCTTGTCGTGATAGAGGGCAAAGGCCTCTTCGAGCGCGGGGATCTCGGTCGGGATATGGACGACGCCCTCTTTTTTGTCGAAGGCGAAGTGGTAGTCCTCGTCGTCGCCGACCTCCATCGCCTTGAAGGTGTCGCCGTGGTAGGCGTGCTCCAGCGCCAAAATCAGCGTGCGCTTTTTCATCTCCGGATGATCGTCGCACTGGTTGGTGTTGTATTGCAGCGCCATCTTGAGGGCGACTTCGACAGCCACGCTGCCGGAATCGGAAAAGAAGCAGTAGTTCAGATCGCCCGGCAGAAATTCTTCCAGCTTGGCCGACAGCTTTTCGACCGGATCGTGGGTGAGTCCGCCCAGCATCACATGGCAGAAATTGGCGGCCTGCTCCTGAATGGCGGCCGTCAGCTCGGGGTGCTGATAGCCGTGGATCATGCACCACCAGGAGGAGACGGAGTCAATCAGCTCCTGATCCTCGGTGTATAGATGGACGCCCTTTGCCTTGATGATCTTATAGGGCGCTTTCATGGTTTTCATCTGCTCATACGGATACCAGATCATGTCAGCGATACCTCCTCATACAGTGCTGCTAAATCGTTTGGTTCCATCGGAAGTTCCTGTGCGCCGTCGGGAATGCAGGCGAGCACGGGAAGGCCTGTGTGCTGCCGACACATGGCGATGTTGTCCTCTTCCATCGTGTCGCCGCGGTGATAATGGTTAAAGAGGATGCCCTTTACAGGGAGCTTTTTGCCTTGCATATACTTCACCGTCAGCACCACGCTGTTGATGGTACCAAGACCCGCGTCCGCGATGATCACGCTTGGAAGCTGCAACGCACGAATGACGTCTTCGAGCCACAGCGTTTTGCCGTTCTCTGCGCGAAGCGGGCAGAGAATGCCGCCGCTGCCCTCGACGGTGACATAATCGTTGCGGCTGCACACGGCCTCAAAGCCCTGCCGGATGACCGGCAGCTCGGGGGGATTCCCCTCATAGCGCGCCGCCAGATGGGGCGACCACGCATGCTCATAGACATAAGGGCACATTTCGCCAAGCGGCTGCGAAAGTCCCGCCGTTTGCTGTACGAACATGGCGTCGCCGGGGATGAGGCTGCCGTCGCTCCTTCGCCGGTTGCCGCTCATGGCGGCCTTATAGTATGCAGCGTTCTCTCCGGATTCCGCCAGCTTTTTCACCATCAGCGCCGTGACATAGGTCTTGCCGACGTCCGTTCCGGTCCCCGTGACAAAAAGAGCCTTTGCCATGCCTCACGCCTCCTTCCAATAGGCGGGGGTCACGTCCCGCCCGAGAGACGCGAGCATGCTGCGGTCGCTGCGGATCGTTGCGCAGGCGGCAGTGGTCAGCATGTTGCCGGTGATGGTGGCGGAGGCTCCCGCGCGGAAGGCGGTCTCACCGTCGTTGGTCAGCAGCGCGCGTCCCGCCGCCAGACGGATGTTCGCCTCCGGATTGATGTAGCGGAAAAAGGCAATGGTCCGCAGGATGTCCTGCTCCGTCAAGCGGGGCAGATGCTCAAGCGGGGTGCCGGGGATGGGCATCAGCGCGTTGATGGGGATGGAGTCGATGCCGAGCTCTGCAAGGCTGACCGCCATGTCCAGGCGGTCTTCCCACGTTTCACCCATGCCGATGATGCCGCCGGAACAGGCGCACATGCCCTCCGCCTTAACCTTTTTCAGAGTCTCCACCTTCATGTCGTAGGTGTGGGTGGTGCAGATGTTCGGGAAGTTCCGCTTCGAGGTCTCAATGTTGTGGTGATAGCTCGTGACGCCCGCCTTGTGCAGCCGGTGAAGCTGCTCGGCGCTCAAAAAGCCCATGGACGCACACAGGTCGATCTTGCACTCGCGGTGCATCGTCTCATAAGCGTGGATCGCCTGATCGAACTCCTCGCCGGTCAGGGCTCTTCCCGCGGTGACGATAGAGAAGCGGTCCACGCCCTCGCTTTCGTTCATCTTGCAGGCCTCTAAGATCGCCTCTTCAGGGAGGAAGTCGTAAACGTCGCATTCCGTGTGATAGTGCGCGGACTGCGCGCAGTATTTGCAGTCCTCCGGACAGCGGCCGCTGCGACCGTTGATGATCGAGCAGAGGTCGACCTTGTCGCCGACACAGGCCTTTCGGATCTCGTCCGCACCCTGACAGAGCGGCTCTAAATCGCAGGTGAGAAAGAAAAAGAGGTCATCCTCGCGTGTCAAGCGCTTGCCGCCAATGATCTCCTGTGCCAGGTTGAGTATGTCCATATCGCGTTACCTCCGTGTGCTTGTCAAGATCTTGCTGCCGTTGCCGCCTGAGGAATATTGGGCGTTCCGGAGACGGTCCAGATGCCGCTGCGCTCCAGAAGCGGAGCGAGACGCTTGATTAAAACTGCACCAAGAACGCTCAGTGCGGTGTCGCCGGGAACGGCAAGAACAAAGCAGTACAGGAACAGCGGGCCCACCGCAATGGGGGTGTTCAGCACGTAGTTGCAGATCACGTAGTAGTAGATCATACCGGCGGCGTACACCACGGCAAGGCCGGCGAGATTTGCAGCAAGATAGCGGGCTACGGTGCGCTTTTTCAGTCTGGCGGCGAGCGTGCCGGTCACGTAGGTCCCGATACAGAAGCCGATGATATAGCCAAAGCTCGGCTTGAGCACGTACCACAGTCCGCCGCCCTCCGTAAAGATGGGAAGGCCGGCCAATCCCAGCAGCATGTAGGCAGTCACGGAGATCGTTCCGAGGCGCGGGCCTAAAATGAGCCCTGCGAGCATCGTAAATAAGTATTGCAGGGTAAAGGGGACGACGGGGACGGGGATCTTGATGAATGCGCCCACAGCGATCAGCGCTGTAAACAGGCTGCAAAATACAAGCTGCTTGGTCTTTGACATTGTAAACCTCCAAGAAAAATGATGTTTACAATCTACCAGAGAACTTCTTGACTGTCAACCATAAATATTTCACAGGTTTACAGTGATTGAGAGAGAATTGAGCAGATATTTGACGGAAATCCTGCAAAATGCAAGAAAAAAGCATGGTCAAATCGCATTTCTGCAACTTGACCATGCATTTTAATTTTTCGTTTTGTTTTTGCTCAGTTCAGGAAGTCCTTGAGCTTCTTGCTGCGGCTGGGGTGACGGAGCTTGCGCAGCGCCTTGGCTTCGATCTGGCGGATGCGCTCGCGCGTGACGTTGAACTCCTTGCCGACCTCCTCGAGCGTGCGGGGACGGCCGTCCTCAATGCCGAAGCGGAGCTTCAAGACCTTTTCCTCGCGCGGCGTAAGGGTGGAGAGCACGTCGACGAGCTGCTCCTGCAGCAGCGTGAACGACGCGGCCTCGCTCGGCTCGCTCGCACCCTCGTCGGGGATGAAGTCGCCGAGGTGGCTGTCCTCCTCTTCGCCGATCGGCGTTTCGAGGGAGACGGGCTCCTGCGCGATCTTCAAAATCTCGCGCACCTTGTCGACGGGCATGTCCATCTCGGCGGCAATCTCTTCAGGAGAGGGGTCGTGGCCGAGCTCCTGCAAAAGCTGACGGGACACACGGATGACCTTGTTGATGGTCTCGACCATATGAACGGGGATACGGATGGTGCGCGCCTGGTCAGCAATGGCGCGAGTGATGGCCTGACGGATCCACCACGTCGCGTAGGTCGAGAACTTGTAGCCCTTGGTGTAGTCGAACTTTTCGACGGCCTTGATAAGGCCGAGGTTGCCCTCCTGAATGAGGTCGAGAAACAGCATGCCGCGGCCCACGTAGCGCTTAGCGATGGACACGACGAGACGCAGGTTCGCCTCGGCCAAGCGCTGCTTGGAGCGCTCTCCCTTCTTGACGGCAGATTTGAGTGCCTTCATTTCCTCTTCGCTCAGCTCCGTGCCGTTCTTTTCGGCCTCTTCGAGCTTCTGCTTGGCCTCCACGCCCGCGGACATCGCGGTCGCGAGCGAAATTTCCTCGTCTGCCGACAGCAGCGACACCTTACCGATCTCCTTGAGGTACATGCGCACGGGGTCGTCAGTCGAGAAGCTGTCGACCAGCTCGTTCGGGTCGACGAGCTCTTCCTCTTCGATCTCGGCGATCTCCTCCATCGGCGGCTCCACATCGTCGATGCTGCTGTCGATGGCCTCGGCGGTGCCGATGTCGATGCCGAGCGTTTCGAGCGAGTCGTAGATCTGGTCGAGTTGCTCGCTCTCAAGGTTCATCTCGTCGATGGTCTCCATCAGGTCGCTGGAGCTGAGCTTGCCCTTGGCCTTGCCCTTGGCAAAGATCTCCATGAGCTTTTCGTTGCCCTGCAGCAGCGCCGCCGCGGGCAGGGAGGCGACCAGCTTTTCATCCAGCGGGGGATACTTCTCCGCGGGCTTTTCCGCCTGCGCGGTATCCTCGTTCGCTTTCTTGGCCGCTGCGGCCTTTTTCGCTTTCTTCGGCAGCTTGATCTCCTCAAAATCCGCCTCGGCGAGCAGCGCGTTGGCCTGCTCCTCCAGCTCTCTGCTGGTCAGCTGTTTTTCTTCCATGTTTGCTTTCCTCCGTTACCCTTATATTTATTCTTTTCCATCGCGGCCATCAGGGGGTCTTCATTGACGGCCGCGCGCTTGTGCGCTTCGTCTAAAATGATATTGCAGTAGTCGCTGAGCGCCTGCGTGCCGTTTTTGAGCGACTCCGGCTTTTGCAAAATGCCGATCAGATGACTGATCTCCTCCGAGGTGAAAAATTCCGCCAGCGCTGGGATGTTCACCTGCCCGCTCTCGCGCAGCTGCGCGCGCAGCGCCGTGAAGAACCGGCCCAGGAGGGGAGAGGAGAAGTCCTCTTCCCGGATCGGCGGATTCTCGCCAAAGAGGGAATCGTCCAGCGTCAAAAGCCGCAGCACGCCTTCTTCGGCAAGCGCCGAGCGAAGGTCGGTGTAGCGGATCGACCGCTCGCGCGGCTGGGCACTCGCCGCGGGATTCAGGTCCCGCCGCTCCTGCTCGCGCTTTTCCTTGTAGCGGGCGCGTTTTCGCGCGCGCTCGACCTCGAGCTTCATCGCGTCGGGCGTGATGCCCGCGGCCTCGGACGCGCGCACGGTGTAAATTTCGCGCTCAACCGCGTTCGGCACTGTGGAGAGCAATCCTGCTGCCGCTTCGGCAAAGCCGATACGTCCCTCGTCGCTTTTGAGGTCGAACTTTGACTTGAGCTGCGCCATGCGGAAGTCCATCCCGCTCTCGCTGCCGGAAAGCAGATGCTCAAAGGCGTCCTTACCCTGGAACTTGATGAAGTCGTCCGCGTCCTGTTTGATGTACTCTCCGTCGACGAGCCGCTTGGGGAGCTCGAGCACCTTGACCTGAAAGTCGGTGTTATTGAGAAGCGTCAGCGCCTTCTGCGTCGCGACCTTGCCAGCGTCGTCGTTGTCGTAGCAGAGCACGATCTCCTTCGTGTAGCGACTGAGTAATTGCAGCTGCTCCGTCGTCAGCGCTGTGCCCATCGAAGCGCAAGCATTGTCGAATCCCGCCTGATGCAGCATCACGACGTCGATGTTGCCCTCGACCAAAATAATGTTGCTGCGCTTGCTCTTTTTGGCCAGGTTCAGCCCGTATAAAACGCGCCGCTTGCTGTAAACGATGGTCTCGGGCGTGTTCATATACTTCGCGCCCGGATCGTCCTTGCTGATGATGCGCCCGCCAAAGCCCAGCACATCGCCGCGCACGTCGATGATGGGGAAGATGAGGCGCTTGCGGAATTTGTCGTACAGCCCGCCGTTTTTGCCGCGGATGGCAAGACCCGAGGCAAGCAGCTCGCCGTCGCCATAGCCCTTTTTCCGCATCGCGGTCAGTAAGCCGTCCCACTCGTCCGCCGATGCGCCGAGGCCGAAGTTCGTTGCGTTGCGCCGCGTGATCTTGCGGTTTTTCATATACTCGAGCACCGGCGCACCCTTGGGCGAGTAGAGCTGATCGTAGTAAAAGCGCGCCGCGTCGCGGTTGAGCGACAGGATGCGCGAACGCAGCCGGCTCTCGTCGCTGTGCTCTTCCTCCGGCACGGGCATGTTCGCGCGCCGTGCGAGAAAGCGCACCGCATCGGGGAAGGAGAGATTCTCCTCCTCCATGATGAAGTTGATGACGCCGCCGCCTTTTTTGCAGCCGAAGCAGTAGCACAGCTGCTTGTCCGGCAGCACATGGAACGACGGCGTCTTTTCGCTGTGAAAGGGGCAGCAGCCCCACAGACTCCCGCCGCGCGGCTGGAGCGAGACATAATTGCTGACAACGTCGACAATGTCGTTGCGGGCGATGAGCTCGTCCAAAAACTGACGGTCAAAGGCCATGGCGTCCTCCTTTCTCACTTCTGCGCACGGAACATTTTTCTATCTAAGGTATATATACGCCGAAAATGGTTACTTTCCTCTTTTTTGACGGAAAAATTTCAAAAAAATTTTTCTGCGCGGAGAAAATTTGACAGACCGCGCCATTTCTCCTATAATTTCCGCAGGAATCGCTGCGCAAAGGGGGCGGAACATCGTGAATATCCGGTTGTATGCGGTAAAATTAGATCGAACGCTCTCAGAAGCGGAACGGTCCACGCTCGCGCGTTTTCTGCCACCTGAGCGGCAAGACCGCATCAAAACATCGGAACCCCTCTGCGCCTACGCGCTGCTCTGCCGTGCACTGCATGAACTTTACGGCTTGGAGGACTTACCGCAGCTTTCCTACGGCGAGCACGGCAAGCCGTACTTTGCTTCGCATCCGGACGTTCATTTCAGCCTGAGCCACACGCGCGGCGCTGTGCTGCTGGCTGTTCACAACGAGCCAATCGGCGCGGATATCGAGTGTCTTCGCCCTGTGAGCGGCGCGATGCGCACGCGCTTTCATGCGGCAAATGACGCCAATTTCTGGTGCCTCTGGGTGCAGCGGGAGAGCCGCTGCAAGCGCGCGGGGATCAGCGCCGTCGCATTGCGGGACAGGGAAGTGCCGAGCTTCCCGAATGAGCGCGTTTTCGCGCTCGAACCGTTCCCCGACTACACCGCCGGCGTCTGTACCTGCTCTGATGCGGACGTTGACAAGCCGATATACCTTACAGTAAAAGAGCTCATATAAAAGGTTCCGAAGAAGTCTCTTCGGAACCTTTTTTGCTTGATTTTTCCTCTTACAGCTCCACGACGATGGGCTCGTGGTGCACTTTCGGCAGCAGCATATTTTTGACGTCGCTCGTTTTGAGCTTGATGGTCGAGGTGCAGAGGCACGGGTGGCAGGAGAAGTACTCCGCCTCATAGGTCTCCTTGTCGATGAGCAACTGCACGCGGTTTTCATCATCGTTCATCAGGCCGAGGATCGTTGCAGACCCCGGCGTGCAGTGCAGCAGCTCCCAGAGCTGCTCCTCCGGCGCGAACGACAGGCGGGCCGAACCGATCTGGTGGCTCAGATCCTTCGTATGAAACGCCTTGTGCGGCGGCATACATAAAAGGTAGAAATTCGTCTTCTGCCGGTTGCAGAGGAAGAGGTTTTTGCAGACGTCCACGCCGAGCACGGCAGACACGTCGTCGCACTTTTCCATCGTGTCGGCCAGCTCGTGCGTCACGCGCTCATAGTCGATGCCGAGGGCGTCCAGAAAGTCGAACGCCGCCGCTTCCTGCGCGGGCAGCTCGCCCTCGGGGCGGGAATTGTGATAGATCGGGGAGATTTCCATGTTGCTTTATTTCTCTTCTTTCAGCAGTTTTTCGCCGGCCTTGAATATATCGCCCGCGCCGACGGTCAAAATAAGGTCGCCCGGGCAGGCGATGCGCGCGAGCGCGGCAGTCACCTTGTCGAGCGTAGGGCAGTAAACGGATCCGGGGATCTCGCGGCTCAGGTCCATAGACGAAATGCCGATGTCATTCTGCTCGCGCGCGGCGTAGATCTCTGCCAGCACGACGACGTCGGGTACGCGCAGCTCTTTGACAAAATCGTTAAACAGCGCCTTCGTGCGCGTGTAGGTGTGCGGCTGGAATGCGCAGATGATGCGCTTGTAGGGCAGCGTCTTCGCCATTTCGAGCAGCGCGTGCAGCTCGCCGGGGTGGTGGGCGTAGTCGTCGTAGACGTCCGCGCCGTGGAAGCTTCCCTTGTACTCAAAGCGGCGGCCCGCGCCGGTGAACGTTGCAAGGCCGAGACCGACGGCCTCGCCGCTGACGCCGAGAAGATACGCGGCGCTCGCCGCGGCCAGCGCGTTCATCACGTTGTGCTTGCCGCCCACGCGCAGGGAAACATGAGCGTAGTAACTGCCGCGGATATAGATGTCAAAGCTCGGAAGCCCATCCGTCCAGACGACGTTTTCCGCGCGGCACTGCGCGGCGGGATCGTCATAGCTGAACCAGAAGATCGGCTGGGAAATGCCCCTGAGCGCATCGCGCGCACCCTCATCATCCATGTTGGCGACGACATGTCCGCCGATGGGAACGAGCTCGGCAAAGCGGCGGAACGAATGCTCCACGTCGGATAGATCCTTGAAGAAGTCGAGATGGTCGGCCTCCACGTTCAAAATGACCGCGACGGTGGGGAAGAAACTCAAAAACGAGTTGCAGTATTCGCAGCTCTCGGCAATGATCGTATCGCCCTTGCCGACGCGATAACCGGAATGAAGCAGCTGTAACGTGCCGCCGATCATGACAGTCGGGTCCTTCTGCGCCGCCATGAAGATATGCGTCGCCATGCTGGTCGTCGTGGTCTTGCCGTGCGTGCCGGAGATGCAGAGAGCGTTTTTATAGCCCTTCATGATAGCACCCCAGGCCTGAGCGCGCTCGAAAACGGGGATGCCGCGCGTCACCGCGCCGGAGATCTCGGGATTATCGTCGTGGATGGCGGCGGTGCGGATGACAAAGTCGCACTCGCCGAGGTTGTCCGCCGCGTGGCCGATGGCCACGGGGATGCCGAGCGAGCGTAGATGTTCGACGGACGGGCCGTCGTTCATGTCGCTGCCCTGGACCTTGAGGCCCATGCCGTGCAGCACCTCTGCCAGCGGGCTCATCGAAACGCCGCCGATACCGGCCAGATGCGCGCACTTGCCGGGAACGAGATAGGAGAAAATATCCTTCTGATTAGTCATTGTATCAAATCCTTTCCTTGTGCGAAGCACAGGAGATTTACTTTTTATGGATTTTCTATTATAATATAGCGGCGAACGGAGTGCAATGCTAAAAATTTGATTTTTTGTGAGGGTTCCATGCTCTTTTTACCGAAGGAAGTCGAAACGGTCATCACCACGCTGCAAGGCGCGGGTTATTCGCCGTACTTAGTCGGCGGCTGCGTGCGCGAAATGCTGCGCGGCAAGACACCAAGCGACTACGACATGACATCCGACGCTCCACCGCAGGAGGTGCTGCGCCTTTTCAGCGAAAGCGCGCATCCGACGGGCTTGCAGCACGGCACGGTGACGGTCGTGAGTGGGGGACTGCCCATTGAGCTCACGACGATGCGCCGCGACGGCGCGTACAGGGATAACCGCCACCCAGATTCCGTCACGTTCGGCACGAGCATTGAAGAGGACCTTGCCCGCCGCGACTTCACGGTCAACGCCATCGCTTTGTCGCCGGACGGCACGCTCGTCGACCCCTACGGCGGGCAGGAAGACCTGAAAGCAGGCGTCCTGCGTTGCGTCGGCGAGCCGAAGCGGCGGTTTGAGGAAGACGCGCTGCGCATTTTACGGCTCGTGCGCTTCTGCTCCGTGCTCGGTTTTTCGGCGAAGAAGGAGACCGCCCGCGCCGCGCATGAGGCACGCGGCCTACTCGCCCATGTCGCGCACGAGCGCGTGTATGTGGAGATGAACAAGCTCCTGCTCGGCGAAAACGTGGGGGAGACGCTTTTGACCTTTCCCGACATTCTGGGCGTGCCGATTCCGGAGATTTCACCCTGCGTCGGCTTTGACCAGTGCAATTACCACCACTGCTTCGACGTCTGGGGTCACACGGCGCGCGCCGTGGCCGCCGTGCCGCCAAAGCGGGAGCTGAGATGGACGATGCTCTTCCACGACCTCGGTAAGCCCTTGTGCCGGACGTTTGACGAGCAGGGCGTCGGACATTTTTACGGTCACACGGCGATTTCCGCTCAAATGGCGGAGGAGATCATGGCGCGGCTGCACTTTGAAAAGGCGCTGCGTGACAGAATACGCGCGCAGCTCGCCTGTTTCGACGACATGTTCCGCCCCGAGCGGGCGGCCATCCATAAGGAGATGGCGCGTCTCGGCGCGGAGACGGTGCAGAATCTTCTCTATACCAAACAGGCGGACAATGCCGCGAAAGCGCCCGCGGGATTGGAATGTGCGCAGGCGCCGTGGCACGAAGCACAGAAAATCTACGACGAGCTGATCTCAGAGGGCGCGTGCTGCTCGATCCACGAGCTCAAGATCAGCGGGGAAGACCTCGCCGCCCTCGGCTATCGCGGGCGCGAGATCGGTGCGGTGCTTGCGCGGCTTTTAGACGAGGTTGCGGCGGAAAAACTCCCCAACAAGCCCGAGGCGCTGCAAGCGCGCGCCGTGCGGCTGTGGCGCAGCGGCTATGCGCGCCATACGATGAAAGAAAACGAGACCCATTGACGGAGGTAACAAATGGCAAATCTGATGGATTATCTGGACTGGCGCGGGGATCTGACGCTCGAAATTTCGCCGTTCAACGAGGTGGACGCGCTGATTCTGGCAGAGCTGAGCTTTGTCGACTTTGACGGCATCGTGCCGCCGCCCGAGCTCGGGCGCGGCCTGCCGCTGAACGAGGCGGCGGAGGCGTTTTTCGCCCGCCATGGCGGGAAGGACGTTCCCATGGGTGTCCTCGTGCCGGACACGATCTCGAAAATGCTGCGCAAGCTGATGACGAACCCGCGCTTTCGCAATATGACGCTTAACGGCTACACAGCGCTGCTTGACGATTCCATCGAGCAGCAGTTTGCGGCGCTGACGATCGACCTTGGCAACGGCAGCATCTATATCTCGTTCCGCGGCACGGACGATACGATCGTGGGGTGGAAGGAAGACCTCAACATGGGCTTTTTGGAGGAGATCCCCTCGCAGAAGCAGGCGGTCGAATACGTCGCGCGCGTCGCGCGGCAGTACAGCGACAGGACCATCCGCATCGGCGGACACTCCAAGGGCGGCAACCTCGCCGTTTACAGCGCGGCCAAGAGCAGCGGCGAGATCCAAGAGCGTATCGTCGCCGTCCATAATAACGACGGCCCCGGCTTCGCCTGGGATATCAGCGAGACACCGGGCCACAAGCGCATCGCAAGCCGCATCCATACGATCCTGCCGCAGACGTCTGTCGTCGGCATGCTGATGGAGCATGAAAAGCGCTATCAGGTCGTGCATTCGACCTATGACGGCCTTTACCAGCATGACGGGTTTTCCTGGCAGGTGCTTGGTACGCAGTTTGTCCACCTCGACGACTTCTCCCGCGAGGGAAAGCTCGTCGATGAAACGCTCTCGTCCTGGGCCGATTCGCTCAACACTCAGCAGCGCGAAGCGCTGGCCGACGCGCTGTACAGCGTCTTCACCGCCTCGGGCGCAAAAACGCTCAGCGAGCTCACCGAGGAAAAGCTCAAAAGCGCCGCAGCGATGCTCAAGACCTATAAAAACCTCGACCGCGAGACCCGCCGCATGGTGACTGAGGCGTTCATGCTGTTTTTCAAACTCGGCACGAAGAACTTCGTCCTCGACACGCAGGAGGAAGGAAGCCGCGAGATCGAAAATATTCGAAAGAAAATCTCGGAACAATACCAGAAATTGGTGGAGCGCAAGAAGTAAATACAACATTCCCGCTGCGCGGGGAGCGTGTTTCCCCCTGCGCGGCGCAGGGGAACGGGACAAAGGGGTCATTCTCTTTCGCAAAAGAGAATGGCCCCTTTGGAACCCCAAGAGAAAGGCTTTGCATTGGCAGATTGGCACTTGAAGAGCTGCGCGGCCTGCGGAATCAGGTGCCTGCCGGGTGTTGTATCTAAACGATTTGGTTTGCTTCTATCTTCGCTGTCGCTTTGCCTGCGATTCGGTAGCCTTACGCAATTTCCGCCTACTTTGGACTTGTACAGATTTGCTATTGCCTGCCGAGGCGGCTTTGCTGGCGCTCGCCGCAGTACGCACTACCAAGACGATATGCATTGTCAGATGATTAGGCTGCACCAAAACAAGATGAGCAGAGCGGCAGCGGATGATAGAAGTAGGCCAAATCGTATAGCAATGCTAACGCGGCTTCGCCGCGCGCAGGGAAGTGCAATCGGCAAGCATCGCACCTCTTCGAGCTGCTCGCTTGCAATGAAAATTTTCTCTGGGAGGGTGTAAGGGAGGGGTATCTCTTTTTCAATAAGAGATACCCCTCCCTTATTATCGCACCCCTGCGCGGCGCAGGGAACAAATGCAGCGCTGTCGCGCTGCCATATTATTTTTTACTCTGCGCTCGGCAGCTTCGCTGCGGGCTTCATCAGCAGCGCGCAGATGATGATCGCGAGGATCGTGTTCGGCAGCATATACGTGCCGTTGTACAGCACGGAGTAGAACACGGGAGACGTCATGATCATGCCCATGAATTCCTCGGGCATATACTGCGCGTAGACCGTCACGCCCGAGATGAAGTGGATGACAAAGCGGCCGAGGCAGCCGACGAAGGCTGCGAGCGGGAGCTTGGAATAGTCGTTGCTCTTCACGCGGAAAAGGCCCGCAAGGCCGACCGCGCCGTAGGCGACGGAATAGTCGAAGATGATGGACACCCAGCTCACGGCGAAGCCTTCGGCGAAGAAATACTTGAGCGTGCCGAACGCGACGCCCGCGAGGATGCCCCAGGGCGCGCCATAGCGCACGGCGAAGAGGATGAGCGGGACCATCACAAGGGTGATCGAGCCGCCGAAGCCGCCAAACGACAGACCGATGGGAATTTTGAGATAGCTCAGCACAAGGGCGAGCGCGATGCAGATGCCGCCTTCGGTCAGGCGGCGGGTGGTGGAATGGGTGGACGTGTTGCTCATAAGGGATTCCTCCTAAAAATATGATCCCTGACCGCGCCGCGGCGCAAAAAAGCACCGCGGCGTCGACGTCACGGTGCAAAGTTCAGGCAAGATACTCTTTGCATTCCTACGCCGGCATTACCCGGATCAGGTCCGAGGGACAGCGACGGCGATACGCCGCATCACAGCCGGCTTGCGCCAGCGCCCCTTGCAGGTATGGCGATATCTTAGTCCAATGTTCAAAATTTGTCAAGGATTTGAGGTAAAAAGCGTGATTCCGAAAATAGAATATCGGAATTTAGAATTTGTGTTGCGTCTTTGTTGTGCTTGTGCTACAATAAAATTAGTTAGGCAACCAAAATAATTGTGATATTTGTGATTTTCTTGCGAACAGGAGATCTGAAATGGCTGCATTCGTTGTCAACGGTACACCGGTCACGGTGGAGAAAAATCAAAAACTCATCCGCTATCTTCGCGACGAGCTGCATCTGACCAGCGTCAAGGACGGGTGCAGTGAGGGCGCGTGCGGCACGTGCCATGTCCTCATCGACGGCAAGCCGACGAAAGCCTGCATCCCTCAGACAGACAAGCTGGAGGGGAAACATATCGTCACGGTCGAGGGCCTTTCCGACTTTGAAAAAGAGGCCTTTACCTACGCTTTTGGCGAGGCCGGAGCCGTGCAGTGCGGCTTCTGCATCCCGGGCATGGTCATCTCGGCCAAGGGGCTCATCGACCAGAACCCCGACCCGACACGCGAAGAGGCGGCCTTTGCCATCCGCAACAATATCTGCCGCTGCACGGGCTATGTCAAGATCATCGATGGCATCCTGCTTGCGGCGAAGATTTTACGCGAGGGGAAGATTCCCGAAAAGAAGGAAGACTTTCAGGTCGGCTCGCGCGTGCACCGCATCGACGTCGCCGAAAAGGTACAGGGCTATGGCAAGTACCCCGATGACATCTATGTTGACGGCATGTGCTATGGCGGCGCGGTGCGCAGCCAGTACCCGCGCGCCCGCGTGCTCTATATCCGCACGAAAGAAGCGGAAGAGCTCCCCGGCGTCGTCTGCGTGCTGACGGCAAAGGATATTCCGGGTCAGCAAAACGTCGGCCACATCCAGAAGGACCAGCCGACGCTCATCGGCGAGGGGGAGATCACGCAGTACCTTGGCGACGCAGTCGCGCTCGTCTGCGCGCGCGATCAGGAAACGCTTGAAAAGGCGAAAAAGCTTGTGCGTGTCGTCTACGAAGAGCTCCCCGCGGTCTACGGGCCCGAGGAGGCATCCGCCCCCGGCGCGCCCGAGGTCATCATGGGCAACCGCGGCAATCTGCAGGCGCACCGCCACGTTGTGCGCGGCAACGCAGACGAGGCCATCAAACATTCCAAATACGTCTTACATGAAAAGTTTCAGACACCGTGGACGGAGCACGCCTTTTTGGAGCCGGAGTGCTGCGTGGCGCTGCCGCTGGAAAACGGCGGCGTGAAGCTGCTCACGACCGACCAGAGCGCGCACACCACCCAGCACGAGTGCTCGGCGATGCTCGGCGTCGATTTTGCCCACTGCCAGGTCGAAAATATGCTTGTCGGCGGCGGCTTCGGCGGGAAAGAGGACATGTCCGTGCAGCACCATGCGGCGCTGATCGCATACATCGCGCGCGTGCCGGTCAAGGTGAAGCTCACACGGCAGGAATCGCTGCTCGTCCATCCCAAGCGCCACCCGATGTGGATGGACTTCACGATGGGCTGCGACGAAAACGGCATCATTCAGGGCGTAAAGGCGAGCGTCGTGTCCGACACGGGCGGCTTCGCCTCACTCGGCGGCCCCGTGCTCGAGCGCGCGTGCACGCACGCCGCGGGCCCGTATCACTATGAGAATTTTGAAATCGAGGGCCACGCCTACTATACGAACAATCCGCCCGCGGGCGCGTTCCGCGGCTTCGGCGTGACGCAGACCTGCTTTGCGACCGAAACGCTCTTAAACGAGATGGCCGACCTTGTCGGCATCTCCCCGTGGGAAATTCGCTACCGCAACGCCATCCGCCCGGGCGAGGTGCTGCCGAACGGCCAGATCGTCGGCCCCGAAACGGGCCTTGTCGAAACGCTCGAGGCCATCAAGCCCTACTATGACGAAGCGGTCAAAAACGGCGAGCCGGTCGGCCTTGCCTGCGCGATGAAAAACGCGGGCGTCGGCGTCGGTCTTCCCGACTATGGGCGCTGCAAGCTCGTCATCGGCGAGGACGGCAAGGTCCACATCCGCGCGGGCGCGTCCTGCATCGGTCAGGGTCTCGGCACGGTGCTGGTGCAGCTCGTCGTGACAAACGCAAAACTCACGCGCGATCAGGTCGTCTACGACGGCAACAGCACGTTCATAACGCCTGACAGCGGCGATACCTCCGGCTCGCGCCAGACGCTCGTCACCGGCGAGGCCTGCCGCCGCGCATGCCTGCTGCTGCGCGACGCGATGGAGTACCGCTCGCTGAGCGATTTGAAGGGGCAGGAGTTTTACGGCGAGTATTACGCCAAGACAAACCCGCTCGGCGCCGATGTGCCAAACCCTGTGAGCCACGTTGCCTACGGCTACGCGACGCAGATGTGCGTCGTCGACAAAGAAACGGGCAAAATCAAGAAGATGGTCGCCGCGCACGATGTCGGCAAGGCCATCAACCCGCTGTCCTGCGAAGGGCAGATCGAGGGCGGCGTCGTGATGAGCATGGGCTACGCCTTGACAGAGCAGTACCCGCTCGACCACGGCAAGCCCACGGCAAAATACGGCACGCTCGGTCTGTTCCGCTCGCATCAGATCCCCGAGATCAAGGCGATCGTCATCGACAAGCCGGGATTAAACCTCGCCAACGGCGCCATCGGCATCGGTGAGATCACGTCCATCCCCACGGCGCCGGCCATCGCGCAGGCGTATTACCGCTACGACGGCGAGCGCCGCCGCAGCCTGCCGCTCGACCATACGCCGTACAAAAAGTAATACAATCAGGAGAGAGCTATGAAACGAGTTCTCATCATCTATACCGGCGGCACCATCGGTATGACGCGCACGGAAAACGGCTACGCGCCGCGCGCGGGCTACTTCCGCGCCGCGCTCGACGCCATCCCCGACCTCCGCGCACCCGAGATGCCGGAGTGGGAATTCTACGAGCTCTCGCCGCTGCTGGATTCATCCAACATGACCGTGCGCGAGTGGAACTGCATCGCAGAGCTGATCGCGCAGAAATATGACGATTACGACGGCTTCGTCGTTCTGCACGGCACGGACACGATGGCCTACACGGCCTCGGCGCTGTCGTTCATGCTCGGCGGGCTTGATAAGCCCGTGGTGCTCACGGGCTCGCAGATCCCGCTGTGCGAAATTCGCAGCGACGGGCGCGACAACCTCATCACCGCGCTGCTGATTGCGGGGGAAGGCATCGTGCGCGAGGTGTGCCTGTACTTCGGCGGAAAGCTGCTGCGCGGCAACCGCGCGACAAAATACTCCGCCGACGGACTCATCGCTTTCGTTTCGCCCAACTACCCGAGCCTTGCCGAGGCGGGCATTTCCATCAAATATAACGAAGCCGCCCTCCTGCCGCGGCAGGAAGGCGGGCTGAGGCTCCAGACGCTTGACAACATCCCCATCGGCGTCATCAAGGTATTTCCGGGCATTCAGTTTTCGCTGTTCGAGGCCATTATGACCGAAAAGCTCCGCGGCATCGTCATCGAGACCTTCGGCGCGGGCAATATCCCCGGCGACGGGAACGCGCTGCTGCCCATCATCCGCAAGGCCTTCCAGAACGGCACGGTGCTCACGGTCTGCTCCCAGTGCCCGCAGGGCGCGGTGTCGCTCGGCACCTACGAAACGTCCAGCGCGCTCAAAAAGGCGGGCGCGGTCAGCGGACTCGACATGACGACCGAGGCCGCCGTCGCCAAGCTGTACTATCTCTTCTCCTGCGGCTACGACAAGGAGAAGATCAAGCAGGCGATGGAGGAGGACCTCCGCGGCGAGATCAGCGTTTCTTAAGCGCTTCGAGCGCTTCCTTCGTGTCAACGTCGCGCAGCTCTGTCTCCGGCGCTTCAAAGAGCAGCAGATCATCTAAATGCCTCTTGATGACCGCGCTGCCGCCGACATCGCCCTCAAGCGATAAAAGCTCAGGAAAGAAGCGGGCAGGGAAGAGGCAGGGGTTGCCCCGCACGCCGTTGTGGCCCAATCCGACGATGTTTTCGCTGTGCGCGCGGAAGAACTCAAGCTCCTGCGCGACGGTCTTGCGCTTGAGCATCGGCTGGTCGGCCACCATGAAGCAGAGCGCGTCACAGTCTGACAGCGCCGCCGTGCCGAGGCGGATCGTCTCGCTCTGGCCGCGCTCGGGATGTTCGTTCCGCAGCGTTTCAAAGCCAAACTTTTTGGCGGCCGCTTCCACGTTTTCGTGCTGCGTCACGACCAGCACGCGGGAAAAGCTCTCCCGCGGGATCGCATCGAGCGCATGCTCGATAAGCGGCTTTCCGTTTACCATCGCGGCGAGCTTGTTCTCGCCAAAGCGCGCGGCATTGCCCGCCGCCATGACCACGCATCCTATTTTCAACGTGTTATCCATCTATTAAATCACCAGTCATTCGTTTCTTTTTCACCAATCGGCAGAAAAAAGCGGACAAAATGGTACATCCGCGATCATTTGTATTATATCACGCATGCAGCACTGTACACGCTGTGCGAAATGTGCTAAAATAATAGCAAAGGAGTTGCAGATTTTGAGCAAAACCGACAAAGCGGCTGCTCGGAACAGGAGGTAGACAGATGAGCAAGGTAGGAAAAAGCGAGATCCGCGTCGATGCGTTCGACAAGGTCACCGGACGCACGAAATACTATGAGGATCGGATGCCGGCCGGTGCGCTCTATGCGCGCATCAAACATTCGACCATCGTGCACGGATTTGTCAAATCAGTCGACAAGTCCGCGGCGGAGGCCATCCCCGGCGTTGTGAAGGTGCTGACCTGCTTCGACGTGCCGGAGCACTGCTTCCCGACGGCGGGCCATCCCTGGTCGATGGACCCGGGGCATCAGGACGTGGCCGACCGCAATCTTTTGAACCGCCATGTGCGCTACTACGGCGACGACGTCGCGGTCGTCATTGCGGAGGATGAGGTCTCGGCCATGCAGGGCGTGCGCGCGCTGAAGGTCGAATATGAGGAACTACCGTTTGTGCTCGACGTGCAGAAGGCCATGGAGCCAGACGCGCCCTGCATCCACGAAAATTTCCCGGGGAATATCCTGAAGCACACCGATATCCGCAAGGGCAATTATCAGCAGGCGATCAAAGAGCCCGGCCTCATCAAAGTCGAGGGCTGGTACAACACACCCACCGTGCAGCACAGCCACATTGAAAACCACGGCTGCTACGCTTACGAGGAAAATGGCCGCATCGTCGTCGTGTCCTCCACGCAGATCCCGCACATCATCCGCCGCATCGTCGGTCAGGCGCTCGGGCGTCCGTGGGCGGATATCCGCGTCATCAAGCCCTACATCGGCGGAGGCTTTGGCAACAAGCAGGATGCGCTCTATGAGCCGCTGTGCGCGTGGTGCTCTACGCAGGTGCACGGAAAATGCGTGCGCATCGACTGCTCGCGTGAAGAGACATTCGTCAGTAACCGTGTGCGCCACTCGATCCGCTTCCATATCATCACGTGGCTCCATAAGGACGGCTCGATTGCCGCGCGCAAGGTCGAGTGCTTCTCCAATCAGGGCGCTTACGCCTCGCACGGCCATTCAATCGTCGCCAAGGCCATGGGCTCGTTCCCGCAGATCTATCCCTGCGACAATTTCGAGGGCGACGCTTACACCGTGTACACCAACCGCCCCGCCGCAGGCGCGATGCGCGGTTACGGTATGCCGCAGGCCTCATTCGCGGACGATGCGAACATCGACGAGTGCGCGAAGGCCGTCGGCATCGAGCCTCTCGAATACCGCATGAAGTACATCATGCCCAAGGGCTTCCACGACGGCTTCTCAGGTAATACGAACTACTACGATTCTTTCCGCGAATGTCTGGAAAAGGGGAAGGAGTACATCGAATACGACAAAAAGCGCGAGGAGTATGCCAAGGACATCGGCCCCGTCCGCCGCGGCATCGGCGTGGCGGCCTTCTGGTACAACACGGCGGTGTATCCCATCTCGCTTGAAACGTCCTCGAACCGCATGCTCCTGAACCTCGACGGCACGGTGACGATGCAGTGCGGTGAGACGGAGATCGGGCAGGGCGCGGACACGGCCTATGCGCAGATGACGGCCGAGGCCGTCGGCCTCAAGAGCTATCACGACGTGCGCGTCGTCTCATGTCAGGATACGGACATCACGCCCACAGGCCTCGGCGCTTACGCGAGCCGCCAGACCTACGTCGCGGGCTTCTCCATCCGCCAGACGGCGACGCTCCTGCGCGAGAAGATCTTAGCTTATGCGGCAAAGCTCACCCGTCAGGCGGTCGACAATATGGACATCGTCGACGGCAACATCATCCGCAAGGGCGACGGCATGGTGCTCATGTCGCTGAAAGACCTTGCGATGACCGCGCAGTACAACGCCGCGGACTCCGAGCACATCACCGCCGAGTCGACCTACACCATCCGCAACAACGCCTATTCGTTTGGCTGCACCTTTGCCGACGTCGAGGTGGATATCCCGATGTGCAAGGTGACGCTCAAGAAGATCATCAACGTCCACGACTGCGGCAAGCTCATCAACCCTGCGCTTGCCGAGGCGCAGGTCCACGGCGGTATGTCCATGGCCATCGGCTTCGGCCTGAGCGAGCAGCTTTTATTCGACGAGAAGACGGGCCGCCCCCTCAACAATAATCTTCTTGACTACAAGCTCTCGACGTTCATGGACCACCCGCATCTCGAGGCGCAGTTTATCGAAAATCCCGAGCCGACGTCGCCGTTCGGCACGAAGGCGCTCGGCGAACCGCCCGCGTGCTCGGGCGCGCCCGCCATCCGCAACGCCATCTACAACGCCACCGGCGTCGCCATCGACACCGTTCCCATCACCCCGCACGTTCTGTACGCCGAGTTCAGCAAGGCGGGGCTCATCCACGACAGCTGGAAGGAGGAGAAGTGAGCCATGTATGACATGAAAGCACTCTATGAGGCGGAAAGCGTCGAAAACGCCGTCGTCCTCCGCTTGGAGCATCCCGAGGCGCAGATCATCGCCGGCGGCAGCGACGTGCTCGTGCAGATGCGCGAGGGCAAGCGCGCCGGGAAGGAACTCATCTCGATCTACGGCCTCGACGAGCTGCGCGGCGTGAGCATCGACGAGGAGGAGAACATCCGCATCGGCTCGCTTTCGAGCTTTTCCCACATCACGCGTGACCCCATCATCCAGAAATATATCAACGTTCTCGGCGAGGCGGTCGACATGGTCGGCGGCCCGCAGATCCGAAACATCGGCACCATCGGCGGCAACACCTGCAACGGCGTGACGAGCGCGGACTCCGCCTCCACACTGCATGCGTGGGAGGCCATCGTTGAGCTAACGGGGAAGGACGGCATCCGCCGCCTGCCCATCAAAGACTTTTACATCAAGGCCGGTCAGGTCGACATCCGCGTGGAGGATGGCGAAATCCAGACCGCCATCCTCATCCCAAAGGCGAGCTACGAAAACTGCTATGGCTACTACATCAAGTACGCCATGAGAAACGCGATGGACATCGCGACGCTCGGGTGCAGCGTGAACGTGCGCCTGTCGCCCGACAAGCAGACTATTGAGCGCGCCCGCATCGCCTACGGCGTTGCCGGTCCTGTGCCGATGCGCTGCCCGAGCGCGGAGGCAGCTGCCAAGGATAAACCCTTGACGCTTACGACGGCGGAACAGTTCTCACTCGCCGTGCTCAACGATATCCGCGCGCGTGACAGCTGGCGCGCCTCCAAGGCGTTCCGCGAACACATCGCGGTCGAAATGGCCAAGCGCTGCCTGATCGAGTCTATCAAACGGGCGGGAGGTGTCATCAAATGAGTCAGTACAAGCTGGTGCGATTCAACTTAAACGGCAAGGACGTTGAGAAAATGGTCGACGTGCGTGCGTCGCTGACCGATATGCTGCGAAACGATTACCATATGACGTCCGTGAAGAAGGGCTGCGAGGTCGGCGAGTGCGGCGCCTGCAACGTCATCATCGACGGCGAGGCATTCAACTCGTGCATCTACCTCGCCGTCTGGGCGGACGGCAAGCACATCCGCACGCTCGAAAGCCTGATGGGGCCCGACGGCGAGCTGAGCGATATCCAGCAGGCGTTCATTGAAGAGACCGCTGTCCAGTGCGGCTTCTGCACGCCGGGCTTCATCATGACTGCGGTCGAGATCTTGGAGACGAACCGCCTCTACACCGATGACGAGCTCAGAAAGCTCCTCTCCGGCCATCTGTGCCGCTGCACGGGCTATGAAAATATTCTGCGCGCGGTGAAAAAGACGATGTATCGCCGCCTCGGCCTGCCGCTTCCGGAATAAGGCCGAGCCTTTACAAAATCGAAACAGGAAAAAATATTGTCTTCTTACGAAATCGGTGCTATAATCCAAATAGCACCGATTTTGTTTCAAGGCGCGAAAAAGGAGGAATCTTTATGGTCATTACGGTTGGCAGACAATACGGCAGCGGCGGACGCGAGATCGGCACGATGCTTGCCAAGCAGCTCGGCATCGCCTATTACGACGACATGCTGCTCAAGGAGGCGGCAGAGGAGAGCGGACTTTGCGAAGAGCTGTTCCGTTCCTTTGACGAACGCCCAAAGAGCTTTCTCTATTCCATCGCGATGGACCCCTATTCCTTCTCGATGAACCACGTGACGCCCAAGGGCTCCATCGAACAGCAGGTGTACCTGGCGACCTACGACACGATCAAAAAGCTCGCCGACAAGGGCCCCTGCGTCCTGATCGGCCGCTGCGCGGACTACGCGCTCAAGGATCGCGACGACGTCATCAATCTCTTCATCACGGCTCCGCTCGAAAACCGCATCAAGCGCGTTGCCGCCCGCAACGGCATCAGCGAGAACGAGGCGAAAGACCGCATCAAGAAGACGGATAAGTCCCGCGCTTCCTACTATAACTACTATTCCGCCAAGGACTGGGGCGATGCCAAGAGCTATGACCTCTGCATCGATTCGAGCCTGCTCGGCATCGATGGCACGGTCGAGCTTTTGAAGGACCTTATCCGCATCAAGGGCATCAAGTAAACGAAAAATCTAAAAAAGCAGCCGTATGAAACGGCTGCTTTTTTCCGCTATTCACGGCGGTTCAACTTGACGAAAAAGGAAAGAGCGAATTTGTGAAAAAAGTTTACGCTTTCCCCCTATGCAAAAGAGCAAAAATACGCTAAAATAGTAGCTGTGAAAATTTGAACTTGTTCCTGAAAGGGGAGATTATGAGCATGGCTCAACTCAAGTATAAGCGCGTGCTGCTCAAGATCAGCGGTGAGGCGCTGGCGGGCGACAAGCACTTCGGCTTCGACTTCGACGTCGTTTCCAAGGTGTGCGACGTCATCAAAAAGTGCACGGACATGGGTGTGCAGATGGGCGTCGTCATCGGCGGCGGCAACTTTTGGCGCGGCGTGAAAAACGGCGAGGGCTACATCGAGCGCACCCGTGCCGACCACATGGGCATGCTGGCCACGGCGATGAACTGCATGGCGGTCGCCGATGTGCTCGAGCAGAAGGGCGTCGACGTGCGCGTGCAGACGGCGCTGGAGATCAAAGAAGTCGCCGAACCCTACATCCGCGCCCGCGCCATCCGGCATTTGGAAAAGGGCCGCGTAGTGCTCTTTGGCTGCGGCATCGGCTCTCCGTTCTTCTCGACCGATACGGCAGCGGTGCTGCGCGCAGCAGAGATCAACGCCGACGTGATCCTGCTCGCCAAGAACATCGACGGCGTTTACAACGCCGACCCCGCCAAGGATGCAAACGCGATCAAGTACGACGCTATCTCCTATGAGGACGTGCTGGCCCAGCACCTTGCGGTCATGGACTCCACGGCCACGTCGCTTTCGATGGACAACCACATTCCTGTGCTTGTCTTTGCCCTCAAGGATCCCGAGAACATCATTCGTGCGGTCGAGGGCGAGAAGATCGGTACCATCGTCGGCGAAAACTGAGCGACCCCGCATCTGCGGTTTTACGATAAAAATTTTTGAGGAGGTATCCCCATGAATAAAGAAGATTACAAGGTTTATTCCGACAAAATGAGAAAGAGCATCGACGCGGTGAACGCGGACTTTGCCTCTGTGCGCGCAGGCCGCGCCAACGCCTCTGTGCTCGACCGCATCAGCGTCGACTACTACGGCTCTCCCACGCCCATCCAGCAGATCGCGGCAATCGCTTCTCCCGATCCGCGCCAGCTTGTCATCACCCCGTGGGACGGCACGGCCCTCAAGCCCATCGAGCGCGCCATTCAGGAGTCTGACCTTGGCATCAACCCGCAGAACGACGGCAAGTCCATCCGCCTGAACTTCCCGCAGCTCACGGAGGAGCGCCGTAAGGAGCTCGTCAAGCAGATCCACAAGTATTCCGAGAACGGCAAGGTCGCCATCCGCAACATCCGCCGCGACGCGATGGAGGCCTTCAAGAAGAAGCAGAAGGCCAGCGAGATCACCGAGGACGACCTGAAGGTCGCCGAAAAGGACCTGCAGAAGCTGACCGACGACATGTGCAAAGAGGTCGACGCCCTTCTCGAGAAGAAAGAGAAGGAGCTCATGGCGGTCTGATATGGGGCTCTTTTCCAAAGAGAACAAGGCAGGGCAGGTTGATTTGAACAACCTGCCTTGTCATGTTGCCGTCATTATGGACGGCAACGGCCGCTGGGCGCAAAAGCGCGGCCTCCCGCGCTCGGCCGGTCACAAGGCGGGGGCGGAGACATTTCGAAAGCTCGGCACCTACTGCAAGAACCTGGGCATCGACTATCTGACGGTCTACGCCTTTTCGACCGAAAACTGGAAGCGCCCGAAGGACGAGGTCGACGGCATCATGCACTTACTCGAGCAATATCTGCACGAGTGCATCGACACGATGGAAAAGGACGGCAACCGCCTGCACTTTCTGGGTGATTTAAGCGTCCTGACGCCGGAACTTCGGGAACTCATCGATGAGACGAATGAGATCTCCTCCCGCATCGAAGGCTTTCAGGCCAACGTCTGCCTCAACTACGGCGGACGCGACGAGATCCTGCACGCCGCCCGCGCATTCGCACGTGACTGCGCGGCAGGGGAGCGGGACGCGGACAGCCTGACCGAGGAAGGCTTTTCGCGCTACCTCTATTCAAGCGGACTTCCCGATCCCGACCTTCTCATCCGCCCGGGCGGGGAAAAGCGCATCAGCAATTACCTTTTGTGGCAGTGCGCGTACAGTGAGTTCTACTTCTGCGACACGCTCTGGCCCGACTTTACGGAAAGAGAATTCGACAAGGCGCTCATCGCGTATCAGCATCGCGAGCGGCGCTTTGGCGGACTGAAACAGGAGAAACAGAAATGAAACAAAGATGGTTGGTGGTTGTCGTCGGCCTGCCGGCGCTGCTCGCCGTGCTGCTTGCCTGCCCCGCATGGGCGACGATGATCGTCGTCTGCGGCATCGCGGGCATCGCGGCCTATGAGCTGCTGCACACGGCAGGGGAGAACGTCCCAGCGAATTTCTACTGGGGACTTGTCACAACGGTCGTCATGCAGGAGATATGGCTCTTTAAGGAAGAGATGAGCGGCACATACGATCTTCCGATTTCGACCGTTACGATCTTCCGCTGGATTCTTGTGATGATGGCGTTCCTCTTTGCGGTTATCTCTTACGGAAAGGAAAAACCGTTCACGTTCCACGATGTGGCGGTGGCCATCGTCGGTGGCATTGTGTTTCCGGCGATGTACAGCTGCATTTTCCTGCTGCGCATGGACGAAAACTATGGCAAGCTCTATGTGCTCGCGCCGTTCTGCGTTGCGTTTGCGGGCGATGCACTCTCGATGTACTTTGGTATGTGGTTCGGCAAGCGCAAAATGGCGCCGCACGTCAGCCCGCACAAGACCTGGGCGGGCGCCATCGGCGGGCCCATCGGCAGCGCGCTTGCGCTGGTGCTGCTCGGCGTTGTCGGCAAGGCATGGCTCGGCTATGCGCCGAACTACCTCATGCTGATCCTCGTGGGCGTGGTGGCCAATGTCTTCGGTCAGCTCGGCGACCTCTCCATGTCGCTCGTCAAACGCGAGGCCGGCATCAAGGATTACAGCCACCTTTTCCTGACGCACGGCGGCATGCTCGACCGCTTTGACTCCACGCTCTTCATCGCGCCGGTCGTATGGGCCGCGGTCTGCGGAGGCTTATTATGACAAGGAGTATTGCTTTACTTGGCTCCACCGGTTCCATCGGCCGCCAGACGCTTGAGGTGGCGCGCGAGCTGGGGCTTTCCGTCGCTGCGCTGACGGCGAATAAAAGCGTTGACCTCATCGAACAGCAGGCGCGGGAATTTTGCCCGCGTTTTGCCGTGCTTTATGATGAAGACGCGGCACGCGAGCTCCGCGCGCGGCTTTCCGACACAAACACCCAAGTGCTCTCCGGCATGGAGGGCCTTTTGGCCGCGGCCACGGCGGACGACGCTGACACGGTCGTCACCGCCGTGATGGGCATGATCGGACTCCAGCCGACGCTTGCCGCCATCGAGAAGAAAAAACGCATCGCGCTTGCGAACAAGGAAACGCTCGTCTGCGCGGGCGAGCTTGTGGTGGACGCGGCGGAAAAATACGGCGCGAAGATCGTCCCCGTCGACAGCGAGCACAGCGCGATCTTTCAGTGCTTGCAGGGCTGCCGCGACCGCGGTGAGATCAAGCGCCTCATTCTGACCTGCTCGGGCGGGCCGTTCTACGGTCTGAGTGCGCAGGAGCTTGCGACTAAGACGAAGGCCGACGCGCTCAAGCACCCGAACTGGACAATGGGTGCGAAGATCACCATCGACTCCGCGACCCTGATGAACAAAGGCCTTGAGATCATCGAGGCCATGCGGCTCTACCGCCTGCCGCTGCGTCAGGTCGACGCGGTCATCCATCGCCAGAGCATCGTGCACTCGCTCGTCGAGTTTCACGACGGGGCGATGCTCGCCCAGCTCGGCACACCGGACATGAAGCTGCCCATCCGCTACGCGATGACGTACCCCAACAGGGCCGTTTCACCCGCGGAGCCGCTTGACCTTCTCAAGTGCCCGCCGCTCACGTTCGCCGAGCCCGATGAAGAGGTCTTCCGCTGCCTGAAGATCGCCAAGCAGTGCGCCGCCGTCGGGAACGTCTACTGCGCGGCGATGAACGGCGCAAATGAAGAGGCTGTCGCGGCGTTTCTGCGCGACGAGATCGGCATCTGTGCCATCCCTGACCTCATCGAAGCGGCGCTCGATAAAATCGAGACGGTATATCAGCCGCAGCTTTCGGATATTCTGGAAGCAGACCGGCTCGCGCGCGAGGTCGTACGCGAAAAGCTCAACTGACCTGATTTAGGAGAAACCATGGTTTATATTCTCATTGCGATCCTGATTTTCGGCGTGCTCATCGCCGTGCATGAGCTTGGCCACTTTTTGGCGGCCAAGGCCTGCGGCGTGCGCGTCAACGAATTTTCCATCGGCATGGGCCCGCAGCTTTTCCATAAGACGAAGGGGGACACCGAATACTCCCTGCGGCTCCTGCCCATCGGAGGCTACTGCGCCATGGAGGGCGAGGACGAGGATTCGGACGACGACCGCGCGCTGGGCCGCCAGGTCTGGTGGAAGAAGTTCATCATCTTCGTCGCGGGCGCGTTCATGAATTTCCTGACGGGCCTTATCATCGTCATCTGTCTGTATGCGGGTGCGCAGGCGTTCTACACGACGGAGATCGTCGAGCTGAACCCCGATTTTCCGCAGCAGGGAGAGGACGGCCTGATGCCCGGCGACACGATCTACGCCATCAACGGTGAGCGCATTTATTTAAAGAGCGATGTGTCGCTCATCATGGGCCTTGGCGACACGGGCACGATCGACATGACCGTCCTGCGCGACGGCAAAAAGCTCGACCGCACGCTCACGAAGCAAGTCTACACTGACGAAAACGGTAAGGAGTACGAGGCCTACGGCTTTACCTACGGCGGGATCGTCGAGGCGACGCCGCTTCTGCGCCTGCAATACAGCTGGTACCAGACGATGGACTATGTCCGCATTGTGCGTCTAAGCCTGCAAATGCTGCTTTCGGGCGCGGCGGGCGTGAACGATCTGAGCGGCCCGGTCGGCATCGTCTCGACCATCACGGAGGTCGGCAAGGAGACCGAGGCCGAGGCTGGCTTTGGCGCGGCGCTCGAGAGCATCCTCTACTTCGCCGCGATGTTCGCGGTGAATCTCGCCGTGATGAACCTGCTGCCGCTGCCCGCACTCGACGGCGGACACGTGCTGTTCCTGCTCGTCAACGGCATCGCCGTGGCGCTTTTCAAAAAGGAAATTCCGTCCAAATATCTGAACGTCATCAACGGCATCGGCTTTGCGCTCTTAATGGCGCTGATGCTGTTTGTCACGTTCCACGACATTGTCAAGCTCCTGTGAGGAGGATGATCTTATGAGCAAGCAAATTATCGCAGGCGGCGTCGCCATTGGCGGCGGCGCACCGGTCACGATCCAGTCGATGTGCAACACGCACACTGAGGATGCCAAGGCCACCATCGCGCAGATCCACGCGCTCGAAGAGGCGGGCTGCGAGATCGTGCGCGTCACGGTGCCGAATATGGAGGCCGCGCACGCGCTGAGTGAAATTAAGGAGAATATCTCCATCCCGCTCGTCGCGGACATCCACTTCGACTACCGTCTCGCCGTCGAAGCGGCGGCGCGCGGCGCGGACAAAATTCGCATCAACCCCGGCAACATCGGGGGAGATGACCGCGTCAAGGCGGTCGTAGACGCCTGCCGTGAGCACAAGGTCCCCATCCGCATCGGCGTGAACGGCGGCTCGCTTGAAAAGGAACTGCTCGCAAAATATGGCCACGTGACGCCCGAGGCGCTTGTCGAGAGCGCGCTCAGACATGTGCGGCTGCTTGAAAAGTTCGATTTTACCGAGATCTGCATCTCGGTCAAGAGCTCTGATGTACCGCTCAACATGGCGGCCTATCGCCTTCTGCACGAAAAGGTCGACTATCCGCTCCACCTCGGCGTGACCGAGGCAGGCACGCCCACGATGGGGCTTTTAAAGTCCGCCATCGGCATCGGCGGCCTTCTGTGCGAGGGCATCGGTGATACAATGCGCGTCTCACTCACGGCAGACCCCGTGGAGGAGGTCTACGCCGCCAAGCGCATTTTGCAGGCTTGTGGCATCCGCAGAAGCGGCGTGAACCTCGTCTCCTGCCCGACGTGCGGCCGCACGGCGTACGACATGATCCCAATCGCCGAGGAGTTGGAGCGCCGTCTTGCCGACTGCAAGAAGAATATCACGGTCGCCGTGATGGGCTGCGTCGTCAACGGGCCGGGCGAGGCCTCGGCCGCCGATATCGGCGTGGCCGGCGGTAAAGGTGAGGGCATGATTTTCCGAAAAGGAAAAATCCTTTACAAAGTGCCGCAGGAAAAGCTTGTCGACGCTTTGATGGAGGAAATCAAAAAACTCTGATCGAGCGGAAACGATACTGAGATAAGGTTGTGGCTATGGCACAAAAGATTCCTTTTTTTGAATTATTCACCGACTTTTCGCCGGATTTTGACCTGCGCGTCCCGCTCAATGCCGCGATGGTCACGAACATGGTGCTCGAGCCGGAAAAGCGCACGATGACGCTCGACATGACCGTGCGCGCGGAGATGAACGACTCGACGCGCGAAACGGTCGAGCAGCTTCTTGCGCGCAATTACGACTTAAAGCGCGTGGACATCCACGTCAAATCAACGGCGGAGGCCTTTCCCGACATGTTGAAGAACGCTGGCCGCAAGGTGAGCGGCAGCGGCAGTGTCATCATGGGCCGCGAGATTGCAAAGGGGAGAGTGCTCCCCATCAGCGAGCTGACGCCAAAGGCCGGTCACGTCGTCGTTGAGGGCAAGGTCTTCAAGTTCGACTGCCACGAGACGCGCCGCGCCGGCGTCTGGACGATGTTGCTCGAAATGACGGACTACGAAGGCTCGCTCTTCATCCGCCGCAGCATGCCCGAGCGCGAGGCGACGGAGCTTCTCGGCAAGATCAGCGTCGGCATGTGGCTGCGCGTCAGCGGCCGCATGGAGCTCTCCTACGATGGTAAGGACATGCAGCTCAACCCGCAGGACATCATGCAGATCGACCACGCCGAGCGCACGGACACGGCGGAGGAAAAGCGCGTCGAGCTGCACTTACATACCCGTATGTCCAACATGGACGCGCTGACCGACACCGCCGCGGTCGTCAAGCGCGCGATCAAGTGGGGGATGCCCGCCATCGCCATCACGGATCACGGCGTAGCGCAGAGCTTCCCGGACGCCTGGCACACCGGCGAGGGTAAAATAAAACTCCTTTACGGCTGTGAGGGCTATTTTCTCAACAACATCGACGACCGTATCTGTGTGCACGGCCCGCAGGACGGCGATTTTTCGACTGAGATCTGCTGTTTCGACATTGAAACAACGGGTCTGAAGGTCGCGCACGATGCCATCACCGAGATCGGTGCGGTCATTCTGAAAGACGGCGAGATCGTCGACACATTCCAGACCTTTGTCGACCCAGAGCGCCGGCTTTCGCCTGAGATCATCGGCCTGACCGGCATCACAGACGACATGCTGCGCGGCGCGCCGAAGCTGGAGGACGCGTTGCACGCGTTTTTGGCCTTTGCGGGCGGCCGTCCGCTCGCTGCGCACAATGCGGAGTTTGATATCAGCTTCATCCGCGCAGGCTGCAAAAAGTGCGGCATCCCGTTCGAGCCGACGTATCTCGACTCGCTGATTTTCGCGCAGAATCTCCTGCCCGAGCTCGGCAAGTACAAGCTTGACATCGTGGCCGACCACTTGCAGCTCCCGCAGTTCAACCACCACCGCGCGTCCGACGATGCGGTCCCGGTCGCGCAGATGCTGGCCAAGTTCTTCGTCATGCTCGAAGAGCGCGGCGTCACGCGCCTCCAGCAGATCAACGACGAGATGACGAAGCTCCGCCCGCTCGGCGTCAAGCGCAACCGTTTCCCAAAGCACATCATTCTGATCGCCAAGAACAAGGTGGGCCTCAAGAACCTCTACCAGCTCATCTCGGCGTCGAACCTCAAATACTTTAAGCGCGTGCCGATCATCCCGAAAAGCGAGCTTGTCGCGCATCGCGAGGGCTTGATCATCGGCTCTGCCTGCGAGGCGGGCGAGTTGTTCCGCGCCATCGTCGACCACAAGGACTGGAATGAGCTCAAGCGCATCGCCTCGTTCTACGACTATCTTGAAATTCAGCCGCTCGGCAATAACCGCTTCATGGTGCGCGACGGCACGGTGCGCGACGACGAAGACCTCAAGGACTTCAACCGCACTGTTGTCAAGCTTGGCGAAGAGCTCGGCAAGCCCGTCTGCGCAACGGGCGACGTCCACTTCCTCGACCCCGAAGACGAGGTTTATCGCCATATCCTGCTCGCGTCAAAGAAATTCGCCGACGCGAACGAGCCCGTCCCGCTCTACTTCCGCACGACGGACGAAATGCTCAAGGAATTTGACTACCTCGGCAAGGAGAAAGCCTACGAGGTCGTCGTGACGAACCCCCGCACCATCGCCGAGCAGGTGGAGGATATCGAGCTTTTGCCCAAGGGCAAGCTGTTTCCGCCGCGGCTTGAAAATTCGGAAGAAGACCTTAACCGCATGGTGTGGGGGAAAGCGCACGAGCTTTACGGCGACGATCTGCCGCAGCTGATCGTCGACCGGCTGAACGTCGAGCTCGGCAGCATTCTGGGCAAGTACGACGTCGTCTACATGTCGGCGCAGAAGCTCGTGCAGCGCTCGCTTGAGTGCGGCTACCTCGTCGGCTCGCGAGGGTCGGTCGGCTCGTCGCTTGTCGCGTACATGGCCGGCATCACCGAGGTCAACGCCCTGCCGCCGCACTACCGCTGCCCCAAGTGCCGCAACGTCGAGTTCCATGCGGGTGAGTACGGCTGCGGCGCGGACATGCCCGATAAAATGTGTCCCGTCTGCGGCACGAAGTACGTCAAGGACGGCTTCGACATCCCGTTTGAAACTTTCCTCGGCTACGGCGGCGGCAAGGTGCCGGATATCGACCTCAACTTCTCAGGCGAATATCAGGCGCGCGCCCACGCGCACGCGGTCGAGATGTTCGGCAAGACGCAGGTGTTTCGCGCGGGTACGATCGGTACGCTCGCGGAGAAGACGGCCTACGGCTTCGTCAAAAAATACCTCGAGGAAAACGGCATCGCCGCGGGCAACGCCGAGATCGACCGCCTGACGGCGGGCTGCGTCGGTGTACGCCGCACGACAGGCCAGCATCCCGGCGGACTCGTCGTCGTGCCGGACGACATGGATATCGAGGATTTCTGCCCCGTACAGCACCCTGCGGACGACCCCGACAGCGACACGATCACCACGCATTTCGAATATCACTGCATGGAGGACAACCTCTTAAAGCTCGATATGCTCGGCCACGATGACCCGACGATGATCCGCATGCTCGAAAATCTGACGGGCGTGAACGCCCGCGCCATCCCGCTCGACGACCCCGACACGATGTCGATCTTCATCTCGTCCAAGGTGCTCGGCTACGAGAACGACGAGGTGCTCGGCCCCACAGGCGCCGTCGCGATCCCCGAGTTCAACACGCGCTTCACGCGCCAGATGCTCGTCGACACGCAGCCCAAGGACTTCAACACGCTGCTGCGCCTTTCAGGCTTCTCCCACGGCACGGACGTGTGGCTCGGCAACGCGAAGGATCTGATCGTCAGCGGCACGGCGAGCGTTCTGGAGACCGTCGGCTGCCGTGACGATATCATGCTCTACCTCATCTCTATGGGGCTTGACCCGAAGATGAGCTTTAAGATCATGGAGGCCGTCCGAAAGGGCAAGGTCAAGGGCGGCAAGGCAGGGGACTGGCCGATGTGGGTCGAAGAGATGCGCAAGCACGACGTACCGGAGTGGTACATCGAGTCGCTTGCGAAGATCGGTTACCTCTTCCCGAAAGCGCACGCGGTCGCGTATGTTATGATGGCGTTCCGTATCGCGTGGTTCAAGGTGCACGAGCCGCTCGCGTTCTACGCGACGTTCTTCTCCATCCGCGCCAAGGCATTCGATGCCGCCGAGTGCTGCAAGGACGCCGACGCGCTGCGCCGCCGCATCCGCGAGATCGAAAACAACAAGGACGCGACCGCCGTGGAGCAGGACTTGATGACGACGCTTGAAGTCTGCTACGAATTCTGCCTGCGCGGCTTCCACTTTGAGCCCATCGATATCTACCGCAGCGATGCGACGAAGTTCGTCGTCACGGAAAACGGCCTGCTGCCGCCGTTCACGTCCGTCCGCGGACTCGGCGAGACCGCAGCGCTCGACACCGTCGAGAAGCGCAAGGGGAAGGACTTTACATCGGTGGAGGAGTTTTCCCTCTGCTGCAACAAGCTGTCGCAGACGCATATCGACCAGCTGCGCGCGCTGGGCGCGTTTGCGGGATTGCCTGAAACGAGCCAGTTAACATTGTTTTAACACACTGTGTTGTATTGTTCCCTGCGTACTCGCAGGGGGGGCGTTTTTCCCTGCACCGTGCAGGGGACGCGGATAAGGGGGCCATTCTCTCACGTGAGAGAATGGCCCCCTTAGACCCCCAAGAGAACGCGAGGGGAGATCCCCTCGACCCCCGACATTGCCGGTCTGGGGCTTGAAGAGCTGCACGCGCTGCGCAGTGTAGGTGCGGTGTACATGGCTTCGCCATGAATCTTCTGCGAGTCGTCACCGATTACAACCGCGCCTTACTATCGTGAGGCGCGAGTGACGGTAGTTGGACGGCAGACTGCTTACCGAATGCGGCATTGCTGCGCTTGCCGCATTGATAAGACTGCCGGTAGACGGAAATTGCTACGAACTTCTACAAGATGGGCAGAGCGGCAGCGGATAGTAGGGGCAGAGGCAAATCGTATAGCAGTTCCAACGCGGCTTTGCCGCGCTCAGGCATCTCCATTCCGGAGGCATAGAAGTCATTCAAGCCCGAGACTGCCAATCAATCCCTTTCTCTTGGGGGTCCAAGGGGGATATTCTCTTTCCTCGGAAAGAGAATATCCCCCTTTTTCACACCCCGCACGGTGCGGGGAACCCCTTTACCCTTTAGGGCAAAACGCCAAAATAAAACCTGCCTTGCGGCAGGTTCTATTTTTAGGTCTTACAGTCCCAGTTCGACGGCGCGGCGAAGTCTAACTTTGCCGTCGAGCGCTTCGTCGATCGTGTGGATCAGCACCTCGCGGTCGCGGTTGAGCGTGCCGCCGAGGGGGAGATAGTTCGACGCGTGGTTCGAGCGGAAGATGCTGCCGTCGGAGTCGATATGCTCCAAAAAGAGGCGTGTTTCGCGCATCAGCTCGGGCGGCTCCATCATCTTGAACTCGCCGCTCGCGATCCAGTCGTGCAGCGGCGTGCCCGAGTAGACGCGAAGCGTCAAAAACGCGATATAGTCGGGCTTCATGCGGGAAACGGCCTTCGCCGTGTCGATGGCGTGGGCCTGCCAGTCGCCGTTCGCGCCCGCCATGCCGTTGATGGCCGTGACGGAGGTGGCGATGCCCGCCTGCTTGCAGCGGATGGCGTTTAAGACGATCTCCTCGGCAGTAACGCCCTTGCAGAACTTTTTGAGAAGCTCTTCGTTGCCGCTCTCAAGGCCGATATACACGATGCCGAGGCCGTGCTCGCGCAGCGTACGCAGCTCGTCGTCCGTCTTGCGCATGATGGCCTTGGTCGTTGCGTAAGCCGCAACGCGCTTGCAGGTAGGGAAATGGTCGCGGATATAGTCGAGAACGGTCAGAAGATAGTCCATCGGCAGGATCAGCGCGTCGCCGTCGGCCAAAAAGATCTTCTCGATGTAGCGCCCGTAGGCGCGTGCCTCGTCGAGGTCGGAGAGCACCTGCTCAATGGGGTTGATGGAGAACTTTTTGTCCTTGTACATCGTGCAGAACGCACATTTGTTGTGGCTGCACCCGAGCGTGCACTGCACGATGAGGCTGCGCGCCTCGCTGGGGGGACGGTAAACGGCTCCCGAATAATGCATCAGGGTTCCTCCTTACAAAATCAGCCGAGCTTGGCCTGGCACTTGTCCATGAAGCGATCCACGGTGATGACGGCGCGCTGGTGCGTGCCCTCGCCGATGAGGCCGGCGGTGTCGGTCGCGGTGGCCTTGAAGTCAACCATCTTGCCGTTTGCGGAAATATCCGTGACCTCGACGGTAACGGTGATCTCCATGCCAACGGGCGAGGGGGAGACATGGGAGACCTCGACCTTGGTGCCGACGGTGCTCTTACCCTCGGGCAGCTCCTGCTGGAGATAGGTGAAGGCGGCGTTTTCGACCATCGCGACGAGATACGGCGTGCCAAACACCGGCAGACCGCCGCTGCCGAGCGCGGCAGCGGTCATGTCTTCCGTAACAACTTTCTTGACGGTAAAAGTATCTCCGATTTTCATCTTAAAAACTCCTTTACAATATTACTTGGCAGCTTTGACCTTGATCCAGAGCTTGCTCAGCTCGCGCATGAGGGTCTGGTTGTCGTGGAACATCTCGTCCTTGTCGTAGCCGCTGCGGGGAAGGTAGGCGGCATTGTCCGCGTAGAGATCCTCAGACGAGGTCATCTCTTCAAACACTTCCGCGTTGGGAGAAGTATAACCCACCGTTTCGGTGTTGTCAAACGCGGCTTCATAGGTGAGCATGTAGTTGATGAACTCGTGGGCGAGTTTGGGATTCTCGGCATTTTGGGGAATGACCATGGCATCGCACCAGATGTTCGTGCCCTGGGAGGGCATATAGAAGCTCATGTCTTCGTTTTCATCAAGCACCACGGCCGCGTCGCCGGAGTAGACAACGGCGATGTCCTTGTAGCCGTTCATCATGCCATCGATGACCTCGTCGGTCACGTAGACGGGGGACATGGTGTTGTTCATCTGCAGGAGCCACTCATAGGCGTCGTTGATCTCGTTGGGGTCCTCGGTGTTCATCGAGTAGCCCAGCGCCTTGAACGCCATCATAAACGAGTCACGCTCGGAATCGTAGATGTAGATGTGACCGGCGTAGTCGGTGTTGCGCAGGACCTCCCAGCCCTCGCTCTCGATGACGGCAGGGTCGACGTTCTCGTGGTTGTAGACGAGACCGACGCTGCCCCAGAAGTAGGGGATGGAGTACGTGTTGTCAGGATCATAGCTCATACCGAGCACGGCATCGGACATGTTCTCCATATTGGGGATCATGCTCTTGTCAAGCGGCTGGAGGAAGTCCTCGTTCATCAGGCGTTCGATCATGTAGTCGGACGGAATGATGACATCGTAGCGGTCGCCGGCCATGAGCTTGGTGTACATCATCTCGTTGGAGTCGAAGTTCTCGACGATGACGCGCACGCCGTACTGCTTTTCAAAGTCGGAGATGACATTCTCGCCGAGGTACTCGCCGGGGAGATAGAGCTTCAAAACGTTGCTGCCGTACTTCTCGACAGCCGCGGCGCTCTTGTGCTGCTGGGAAAGGCTCGCGCCCACGGTGCCGCCGACAACGGCCAGCACCAGCACGGCGGCAACAGCTGCCATGGCCTTGCGGCTCACGGCGCGGGAGGACTTGCCGTCCTTTTCGCGCTTTTCGCGCACGATCGGCACGATGTTCACGACGCCAAGCACCAGCGTAATGAGAAGAATCACAATGGTAGAAAGGGCGTTGATGGACGGGTTCACGCGCTTGGACATCGTGTAGACCAAAATCGAAATGTTGTTGACGCCGTTGCCCGTCGTGAAGTACGAGATGACGAAGTCGTCAAAGCTCATCGTGAACGCAATGAGCGCGCCGGAGATGATACCCGGCTTGATCTGCGGCACAATGACTTTCGCGAGCGCCTGGAACGGCGTTGCGCCAAGGTCCATCGCTGCGTCGATCAGGTTAGGGTCGAGCGAGCGGAGCTTCGGCGTGACGGAGAGCATCACATAGGGAACGCAGAACATGATGTGCGCGAGCAGCAGCGTACCGAAGCCTTTTTTGACCGTGAGCACGCTGAAGAACATCAGAAGCGAGATAGCCGTGACAATATCGGGGTTCATCACGGGCAGGTCGTTGATGCGCTCGACCATCTTCTGCACAACCTTGCGGGATTTAGAAAGGCCGATGGCCGTGATCGTGCCGACGACTGTCGCGACGACCGTCGCGATGACGGCGATGATGACCGTGTAGAGCACAGCCTCCATCATCGTCGAGTCTGCGAACATCTTTTCATACCAGCGGAGCGAGAAGCCGCCGAACTTCGTCAGCGAGCGGGAATCGTTGAACGAAAAGATAATGATATAGAGGATGGGGAGGTAGAAGAAGAGCATCGTGAGCGTCAGGATGATCTTCGAGCCGACAGAGGTTTTCTTTTTCATGCGCTTCTCACTCCTTTCCCTGTGAGGCGACCTGAACGTCCGCCTTGCGCGTCAGCCACATCGAGATCATGATGATGACCGCCATGATGAGCGAGATGGCCGAGCCGAAGTTCCAGTCGCCAGTGGTGAGGAACTGCGTTTCAATGATGTTGCCGACGAGGACGTACTGTCCGCCGCCGAGAAGCTTCGGAATGAAGAAGCTCGACACCGCGGGCAGAAACACGAGCGTGATGCCGGAGATCACGCCGGGAAGCGAGAGCGGCAGCGTCACGCGCAGGAATGCCTGCACCGGCGTTGCACCGAGGTCGTTGGCGGCTTCCAAAAGGCTCTTGTCCATCTTGGCAAGGGACGTGTGGATCTGCAGGATCATAAAGGGAATGAAGTTATAGACCATGCCGAGGATGACGGCAAAGCTCGTGTGGATCATCGACACGGGGCCGATGCCGAACCACGAAAGGATCGTGTTGAAGATGCCCTCGTCCTGCAAAATGCCCATCCAAGCATAGGTGCGCACCAGCATGTTGACCCAGGTCGGCATGGTGATGAGCAGAATTAAGATCGTGTTGCTGCGGCCGCCGCGCTGCGCGATGACGTAGGCGATGGGGTAGCCGAGCGCAACGCAGATGAGCGTTGTGATGAGCGCGATATAGAGCGAGCGCAGCAACACATCCATAAAGACCTTGTCCGTGACGAAGCGGGCAAAGTTCTCAAAGGTGAACTGGAATGTCAGCACCGAGTTGCCGGAGGTCGTGAAGGCATAGAGCACGATCAGAAGCATCGGCACCACGATGATCGCGATGATCCACGCGATATACGGGTAAGTCATGGAACGAAAGCGCTTCACCACTGGCCCTCCTTCTTCATCACGTGGATGTCCTCGGGACGGAAGACAAGGCCGACCTGCTCGCCCTCTTCAAAGGCGTGGGTGGTGGAGACCTTGTACTCATAGCCCTCGGTGGAGAAGGTCACATCGTAAACGCCCGGGGTGATGGTCTCGGGGTCGAAGTCGTACTTGACATCCGTGATCTCGACCTGCTCGCCGTCTTCGAGGGACCACGCCGACGCGCTGGCCCAGGTCTCAAGATCGGTGTCGAGCGCGATGCTCTCCTGAATGTCCTCGACCTTTTTGAAGAAGTTCATCGCGTAAATTTCTTCCTGATAGACCTTGCTCTCGACGCGGTTCTGCGCTACGACGAGCACCTTGACGGTGATAGACGTATCGTTCGCGGTGGCAAAGGTCACGGTGTAGTTGCCGGTCTCGGGCTTGATGTCGTATTCGACGGTCTTGATGGAGATGGGCTCCTCGGTCTCGGCGTCCCACGCCTCGGCAGAGGCGAGGGCGACGACCTTGGCGTCGTCGAGCTCTTCGACGTCCTCCACGTCCAGAAGGAAGGCGTTCGCACTGATCTTCTCGCCCTTTTCCTCGTTGTAGACAGGGCGGTCCTGCGAGACCTGCATCTTCACGGTGATGGACGTACCGACGCGCGTTTCGACCACGGTTTCATAGTGCATGCCCTTGAAAAGCTGAGACTTGACCGTGCCCTTGAGCATACCCTCGGCACGCGGGACAATGTCGAGGTGCTCGGGGCGGATGACGACGTCGACCTTTTCGTTCTTATTGTAGCCGCGGGCACGGCAGGCGTACTTCTTGTCCTCGAACATGACGAGGTCGTCCTCAAGCATGACGCCGTCGATGATGTTCGTCTCGCCGATGAACTTGGCGACGAATTCGTTGACGGGGGTGCGGTAGATTTCGGTCGGCGTACCGATCTGCTGAATTTCACCCGCATTCATGACGACGATCTTGTCGGACATCGTCAGCGCCTCTTCCTGATCGTGCGTGACGAAGATGAACGTGATGCCGACCTCCTGCTGGATGTATTTGAGCTCCTGCTGCATCTCTTTGCGGAGCTTTAAGTCGAGCGCGCCGAGCGGCTCGTCGAGCAGCAGCACGCTTGGCTCGTTAACGAGCGCGCGGGCGATGGCGATGCGCTGCTGCTGGCCGCCGGAGAGCTCAGTCACGTTGCGGTGGGCATAGTCCTCAAGGCTCACAAGGCGCAGCATACGCATGACTTTCTGCTCGATGACGTCCTTCGGCTCCTTTTTGAGCGTCAAGCCAAAGGCAATGTTGTCGTACACGTCCATGTGGGGGAAGAGGGCATACTTCTGGAAGACGGTGTTGATCTCGCGCTTGTAGGGCGGGACGCTGACGATGTCCTCACCGTCGAAGAGCACCTTGCCCTCGCTCGGCTGCAAAAAGCCGCCGAGGATGCGCAGCAGTGTCGTCTTGCCGCAGCCCGAGGGGCCGAGCAGCGTGACGAACTCATTTTCGTAAATGTCAAGAGAGACGCCCTTGAGAACGACCTGTCCGTCCTCAAAGCTCTTGACGATGTTCTTGAATTGAATGATCTTTTTCTTTTCTTCGGCCATTTCCAATATCCTCACAATTTTATAGAATAGTAGTTAAAAAAGCGGGGGCGTGCAGACCCAGAGGACGCGCGCGGTGGTCTTGCGTTCATTTTTGAGGTAGTGGAACGTTCTGCCGTGGAGATAGAACGTTTCGCCGCGGCGCACAACGCTGCGTTCGCCGTCGCACTCTAAAATGACGCTGCCGTCAAGCACGTAGCCGAACTCCTCGCCGTTGTGCGGCTCGACCTCGAACGATTCGCCGCCGGCGGGAAGTTCCAATAAAATGGGCTCCATCTGGTTTTTCTGCGTGTTGGGAACGATCCAGTTGACGGTGCAGTTCTCGCGCTCGTCGACGAAAAAGTCTTCGTAGCGGAAGACAAACTGGTCGTTTTTATCCTCCTGGAAGAATTCCGAGAGGTTGGTGCCGAGGGCCTCGAGGATATCGCTGAGCGAGTCGATCGAGGGGGAGGTGAGGTCGCGCTCTAACTGGGACAAGAACCCCTTCGTGAGCTCGCTTCGGCTGGCAAGCTCCTCCAGAGTTAGTCCCTGTCGCGTTCGCAGCTGCTTGATCTTATTGCCGATGTCCATGCACATGCCTCCTCGTTTGATATACTAAACTTTTGGTCAGTTTTTGCTAAACCGAAATCATTATACACACAGCGCGCAAAATTGCAAGAGTATATTTAACAAAAAGTTCAATATTTTGAACTTTTGCAAAATGAGAAAGCGGAGAGCCATGTTATGGCTCTCCGCTTGTGGGATTTAACCAAAGTACTTCTTTTGAAACGGGACCTCGTCCACCTGAAACTCGCGTCCGCGCAGATATTCGAGGATGCCCGCGTCGCTGGGAAAGTCGAAGCGCAGGCGGTAGGAGTAGAGCGCCTGATGCGTTTCGCCATATTTGCGGTTCACGCTGCCGACGCCGTATTTGCCGTCGCCGAGCAGGGGATGGCCGAGGTCGGCCATGCTCGCGCGGATCTGATGCGTGCGGCCCGTGAGCAGCTCAACCTCCAGAAGCGACAGCTCGCCGCGCGTCTGGAGCGTTTGGTATAAGGTGATCGCGCTGCGGCCGTCCGGCACGGGGCGGTGGTAAACGCGGACGGTGTTGCTCTTCTCGTCCTTGCGCAGAAAGCACTCGATGCGGCCCTTCGGCGGCTCGACGCAGCCGAGGGCGATACATAAATAGTATTTGGCGATCTCGCGGTCGCGAATCTTGTCGTTCAGGATGCGCAGCGCTTCAGCGTTTTTCGCCGCGATGACAATGCCGCCAGTGTTGCGGTCGATGCGGTTGCAGAGGGCGGGGGTGAAGGCGTTCTCCTCGCGTGGCCGCCACTCGCGCTTTTGATAGAGGTAGGCGAGCATGTGGTTGACGAGCGTATTGACTTTCTCGTGCTCGTCGGCGTGGGCAAGCATTCCCGCGGGCTTGTCGAGCAGCATGATGTTCTCGTCCTCGTAGACGATCTTGAGCCGCGGCGTCGTGATCGTGAGGTAGACGTTTTCCTCGCTCGGCGACTCGAAAAACTCATCGTTGATGTAGCACTGTAAAATATCGCCCGCGACGAGCTTCTGGTCGCGCTGGGCGCGCGCGCCGTTGACCTTGATGCGCTTTAGGCGGATGTACTTCTGCGCGAGCGACGCGGGGAGCAGGGGGATGGCCTTGCCGAGAAAGCGGTCAAGCCGCTGATTTTCGTCATTTTTTCCGATGTGAAACTCCCGCATGGGCGGCACCTCCGCTTGCGCAGCGCGCGATTTTCTGCTATTGTACGATAGCGGGCAAAAAAAGTAAAGAAATCCTGTCAAAATTTTTGCCGCAACCGTGAAAAAAGTATTTGACAATCGAGAAAACGTCCTCTATAATATCACTCGTGTCATTGCGAGGTGTAGCATGGTTTTAGATGTAAAACGTATCATTAACACCCCCGGAGGCAGAATTCCCTTTGACTTTACAGAGGACTTTTCTGATGTGGACTTCGGCGGCGTGTGTCCTGCGGTTCGGCCGGTCTCAGTGGTAGGGCAGGCAGAGAACATTGCGGGGATGCTGCGGTTGCAGTTTGACCTGACTACAACGCTTTCCGCCGTGTGCGATCGCTGCGGAGCGCCGTTTGATCTTCCGTACAAGGTCCCGTTCGAGTGTCTGCTCGCTGAGGAGCTGGAGGAAGACGACAACGACGATATCCTGCTGCTGGACAACGGAACCGTTGATCTCAGCGAGCTGGCGCGGGAGACGTTCATCCTCAATATGCCAAGCAAGACCCTTTGCCGCGAGGATTGCAGGGGCTTGTGTTCCGGCTGCGGTGTCAACCTCAACTATGAGAAGTGCCGCTGCAAAAAGGAAGTCGACCCCAGGTTAGCAGCCCTCGCAAAGCTTTTGGAACAATAAATTCGCTGTTCATTCAGCTTAACTTTAAGGAGGTGTCAACATGGCAGTCCCCAAGGGGAAAGTATCCCGTCAGAGACGTGATAAGAGACGTTCTTCTCACTGGAAGCTCACCGCTCCCGCGCTCGTTGCGTGCCCGAAGTGCGGCGCTCTGCACCAGCCTCACAGAATGTGCCCGGAATGCGGTACCTACAACGGCCGTCAGGTCAAGGTCATCGAGTCCAAGGTCGCAGCCGAATAATTGATTCGGAACGAAAATCGTTAAGAAAAGCTGAGTGGAACTCCACTCAGCTTTTTCTTATGCCGCAAGAGAAGGTTAGCCTTGCGTAACCTCGAAAATTCGGTTATACTGTATTTGTAATATTTTGCTTTGCGATAAAGAGCGGTGCGATCGCGCGCCGCTTTGGAATAAAGGAGGCAGAGAGATGAAACCTTTGGTTGCGATCGTTGGACGGCCGAACGTCGGCAAGTCCATGCTGTTTAATAAGCTCATCGGCCAGCGGCTCTCCATCGTTGAGGATACGCCGGGCGTCACGCGCGACCGCATCTACGGCGAGAGCGAGTGGTGCGGCCGCAAATTCCGTCTGGTGGACACCGGCGGTATCGAACCGCGCACGGACGATCAGATCTTGTCGTTCATGCGCGAGCAGGCGGAGATCGCCATTCAGCACGCGGACGTCATCATTTTCCTGACGGATGTGAAGACCGGCCTGACGGCTTCCGATCAGGAGGTCGCGAATATGCTGCTGCGATCCCGCAAGCCCATCGTGCTGGCGGTCAACAAGATGGACTCGACCGGACGGGTCGACCCCGATTTTTATGAGTTCTACAATTTAGGCCTCGGCGATCCCATCGCCGTTTCCGCCGTGCACGGCCACGGCACGGGCGACCTGCTCGACGCGTGCTTACAGTATTTCCCGCCCGAGGATGACGAGGAAGAGGATGAGGACGTCATCAAGGTCGCCATCATCGGAAAACCCAACGTCGGCAAGTCATCGCTGACGAACCGCATTCTCGGCACCGAGCGCATGATCGTCAGCAATGTTGCGGGCACGACGCGCGACGCCATCGACTCGTACTTTGAAAACGAGCAGGGCAAGTATGTCTTTATCGACACCGCCGGTATGCGCAAAAAGTCGAAGGTCGACGATGTGATCGAGCGTTACAGCGTGCTGCGCGCCACGATGGCCATCGACCGTGCGGACGTGTGCCTCATCATGATCGACGCGCAGGAGGGCGTGACCGAGCAGGATACGAAGGTCGCGGGCCTCGCGCACGAGGCGGGCAAGGCCTGCATCATCGTCGTGAACAAGTGGGACCTTGTCGAAAAGGACGGCAAGACCATGGACAAGATGCGCGACGACATCCGCCGCGACCTCTCCTACATGACCTATGCGCCGATCCTCTTCATCTCGGCGGCGACGGGCCAGCGCGTGCCGCGCCTTTTTGAGATGATCAACTATGTGCACAACCAGTCCTGCATGCGCATTTCGACCGGCATGCTCAACAACATTCTGGCCGACGCGCAGACGCGCGTGCAGCCGCCGACGGACCGTGGCCGCAGACTGAAGATCTATTACATGACGCAGGTCGGCGTCTGCCCGCCGCACTTTGTCGTGTTCTGCAACGAGCGTAAGCTCTTCCACTTCTCCTATCAGCGCTACCTTGAAAACTGCATCCGCAACGTCTTCGGACTGGAGGGTACGCCAGTCATCATGTCTATTCGCGAGAAGGGGGATAAGGAAGACTGATGGGAATTTATCCTGATGAGGTCACTACGTTCGCAGCAGTAGTGCTGTATGGCGCACCGGTCGCCGTTGCGGTGCTGTCGTATCTTTTGGGCTGCATCAACGGCGCGATCGCGACGTCGCACATTTTCTACCATGACGACGTGCGCCGCCATGGCAGCGGCAATGCGGGGCTGACGAATTTCTACCGCAACTACGGCGCGAAGTGCGCACCCATGGTCATCGCGTTCGACATGCTCAAGGCTGTCGGCGCGGTGCTGCTGGGCAATTATTTCCTGGGCTATCTTCTCGGCTGGGGCGCCGCAGGCAAGTATTTCGGCGCGCTCTTCTGCGTCATCGGCCATATGTTTCCGGTGATTTACGGCTTCAAGGGCGGCAAGGGCATTTTGTGCAGCGGCACGCTGCTGCTGCTTCTCGACTGGCGCATCGCGCTCGTCGGCTGGGGCGCGTTCGTCGTGCTGTGGCTCACGACGCGCTATGTGTCGCTCGGCTCGGTCGCCGCGGCGGTCAGCCTGCCGTTTACCACGTATTTCGTGTTCCATAACACGGCCTGCACAGTGCTCGGCACGTGCATTTCGCTTCTTGTGCTGTGGGCGCACCGCAGCAACATTAAAAGACTCTTAAGCGGTACGGAGAGCAAGTTCCATTTCCATGTGAACGCGCCCAAGCCGGGGGAGGACGAATGAACATTGTAGTGCTTGGCTCGGGCGGCTGGGGCACCGCCGCCGCGATGCTGTTATCGGACAACGGCCATACCGTCGCGCTCTGGTCGCACGACCCGAAAAAGGCGGAATTGCTGGATAAGACAAGGGAAAATCCTTTACTCAAAGGCGTGCGCATTCCCGAGCGCATCGCCGTCACGAGCGACTTAGCGGTGCTCCAAAATGCGGAGATGGCCGTCTTCGCGTCGCCGTCGTTTGCACTGCGCTCCGTTGCGCATGAGGCTGCGCCGCACCTGAAAAAAGGCACGCTGCTCGTCTCGCTCACGAAGGGCATTGAGCGCGGAACGCACCTGCGCATGAGCGAGATCATCGCACAGGAATGCGGCGAAGGCTATCGTATCGCAGTGCTCTCCGGCCCCTCGCACGCCGAGGAGGTCGCGCGCCGTCTGCCGACGGGCTGTGTGGCGGCGTCCGCCGATCAGGCGAGCGCCGAGGCCGTGCAACGCGCGTTCATGAACGAGGTCTTCCGCGTCTACACGCACGACGACGTCGTCGGCGTGGAGCTTGCGGGCGCGCTCAAGAACGTCGCGGCGCTGTGCTGCGGTATCAGCGACGGCTGCGGCATGGGCGACAACACCCGTGCGCTGCTCATCACCCGCGCGCTGAGTGAGATCTCGCGCCTGGCCGAGTGCATGGGCGGGCGCAAGGAGACGCTCGCCGGTCTTGCCGGCATGGGCGATCTCATCGTCACGTGTACGTCGATGCACTCACGCAACCATCGCGCGGGCATCCTGATCGGTCAGGGCAAGAGCGCGCAGGAGGCCATGGACGAGGTCGGCGCGGTTGTCGAGGGCTATTATGCTGCCCGCAGCGCGCATGAGCTCGCGCAGCGCTATGGCGTAGAGATGCCGATCTCGACGGCAGTGTACGAGGTCCTCTACGAGGGCAAGAGCGCCGCGCCGCTCATCGGCGTTCTGATGAGCCGCACGCCGAAGAAGGAAAGCGATTGCAGCTGGTTATGATTATTTCAAAAAAGCGGCCCAAGGGCCGCTTTTTTGAGTAAGATACACTCCGCTTCGTGCCTTGCCGCCCGCAGGGCGGCTGCGACACGCGCGGAGCGAGAAGAGTAATTTGTCACGCGCATGTCGTGACAAATTACGATTTAAATTTATTTGCGCCGTGCGCGGCGCAAACTCTGCGAGGCTTTTGCGCCTGCGGGCGCGAAAAAATATATTGAGGGTAACGATGGATATTTTGACGCAAATTGAGAATTACCGGCCGTGCAATGAGCAGGAGGAGCGGGACAAGGGTTTGATCCTCGACTGCCTGCGCGCGTTTGAGGATGTGTTTACGCGCGACAATGCACTCTGCCACATGACGGCGTCGGCCTGGGTGGTCAACGAGCGCTTCGACCGCGTGCTGATGGCGTATCACAACATCTACGATTCGTGGTCGTGGCTCGGCGGACACGCCGACGGAGAAGAGGACCTACTCGCCGTCGCGCTCAGGGAGGTCCGCGAGGAGAGCGGCGTCAAAAACGTCCGTCCGGCAAGCGAGGACATTTTCTCGCTCGAGGTGCTGACCGTCGACGGTCATGTCAAGCGCGGGAAGTACGTCTCCTCGCACCTGCATCTGAACGTCACGTATCTTCTCATCGCGGACGACACGAACGTGCTCACGGTCAAGCCCGACGAGAACAGCGGCGTGAAATGGTTCACGCCCGAGGGCGCGGTGGAAGCCAGCAGCGAAAAATGGTTTCGCGAGCATATCTACAATAAACTCAACGAGAAGATGAAGCAGTTTCATAGGGAAAACGGACGGAAGGGGAGAGCGCAGGAATGAAGCTTCGAGATGCTACGACCGCAGACGCAGCCCGCTTGGATACGCTTTTGACAAGGCTTATCCATGATGAGGTACAGTATGACTCCAATTTGAACGGCTCGTATGTTGTCACCGATAATTACCGCGACCGCATCGGTCTGGAGGGCCATAAGCTTCTGCTGATTGAGGACGGAGGAGAGATCGTCGCTTTCCTGTATGGCTTTCTCTACGAAATTCCAGGTATGTTTGCAAAGCCGATTGCGATCCTCGATGCACTGTATGTTGAGGAGGCATACCGCCGGAAAGGCTGTGCCGCACAGCTCATTTCTGCATTCAAAGCCTTTGCCGCAGAAAGCGGGGCTTGCCGCGTCGAGCTCAAGGTTCTATCACGCAATGAAACTGCCCTACGTCTTTACGAAAAGCTCTCTTTCAAAGAAACGAAAAAGTACATGGCGATGGATTTATGGGAGCACTGATTCAGCAGTGCTCCTTTTTATTCAAATGCTTGCACACCATCCACGTTCCTGCTATACTGGGTCAAAAGTTAAAAGCAGATTACGTTTTTAGGGGATAACGATGGAGCAAATCAGAAATGTGCGGCCTGGCGACGAAGATAGTCTTGCCTATGTGCAGACGGAAAGCTGGAAGGCAGCATTCTGGGAGATCGTTCCCGCAGATTTCCTTGCAGAATGTACCGCGCTGGAATCGACTGCCGCAATGTATCGTCGGATTTTGGATGAAGGGTTCGGGAACGGTTACCTTATGGAATTGGATGGCAAGCCGCACTGCATCGCTTGGTGGAGCGTTGCGCGGGACGCAAACATGGCGGGCTATGCTGAGTTGATCTGCCTTCATTCCCTTCAGGAAAACTGGCGCAAGGGATACGGTCGAGCAATGATGGAACGTGTGCTTGCAGATGTCAAAAAAGCAGGATATGAAAAGCTCGTGCTCTGGGTGTTCGAGAACAATACACGGGCGATTCAATTCTATAAATCGTTCGGCTTTGAGCCGAGTGGAAGGAGGCGTCCCGCCCTGGGCGCGGTCGAGGAAATGTACAGCAAACCGCTGTGATGCACATCAATAAGGAAAAGCCGCCCGATGGGCGGCTTTTTTCGAAAAGGATTCTCTGCGTTCTGTACTCTGGTTGTTCGCTAATAGTGGACAATTCGACTTTGTACTGCTACGACACGATTGGGCAGCCGTTAACAGCTTTGCTACTTTACAGTTGCCGCGCATCCATTACAGATAAAAACGCTGTGAGACTTTTTACAAAAGGCTACGTTTTCTTTTTTGAAAGAACTGTTTTCAGCAGGATGATGACAATCGCCATTATAGCGAGCTGAAACAGAGTTACCAAGATCATCAGGCCGCGCGATTCATAATAGGTAAAATTTCTCCAATTGACGAGCAATTCGACAAGCACGGTCAACGGGATGCTGAGCCAGACATATTTGCGGCTGATGAGGAAGAATAGAATTGGTGTAACAAAAGTTAGGAGAAAGGGAATTGGCGTGAGCAGGTATTGGACAAATATTTTTATCAAAATAACACCCCCCATAGCTTCCGGTTCGGTGAATCCCTGCCATATGATTCATTATATTGAAAGAGAGATAGGAACACAAGTATTTTAGCGGTTATCTGGGCAAAAAAAGAAGCACTGCTTTCGCAGTGCTTCTAATCTGTTTGGTCGCTTAGATCGCGCGGGTAACCTTACCGGAACGCAGACAGCGGGTACAAACATAGACATGGCGGGGCGTACCATTGACGATAGCCTTCACGCGCTTGACGTTGGGCTTCCAGGGACGATTGGAACGACGGTGAGAGTGGGAAACTCTGATACCGAACGCAACACCCTTGTCGCAAAACTCGCACTTTGCCATCCGTTGCACCTCCTTGCTGTAATCAAATCAAGGCTTGGTCTTTCACAAGCAGTTGATACTATAACAGATTGCATCACAAAATGCAAGTACTATTTTCAAAAAAGATGAAAAAATCTGTAATTTTTCCGCTCGCGGCGCAAATGCGAAAAAAGCGTGGCGCGGCAGGGCGTTTTCGCTTGTAAAAAAGGGGGGCAGCGATTATAATTAAAGTGTATTTTATCACGCGGGCCAAGGCCCGCATGGAGGGAACTATGAATACCAATCGCTCCGTCCGCGTAAAGGACATCGTAGAAAAATTTCAGATGGAGGTCATCAACAAGGGCACGGATTACGACACCGAGATCTTGACCATCACAGACGTCAACCGCCCCGGCCTCCAGTTCATCGGCTTTTTCGATTATTTTGACCCGAGAAGATTGCAGATCATCGGCAAGAGTGAGGTGACGTTCCTGCGCGGCTACTCGGCCGAGGAGCGGCGCAAGCGCTTCGAGGACCTGTTCTGCTACGAGATCCCGGCGCTGGTCATCTCGCGCAATTTAGATGTTTTCCCTGAGTGCCTCGAGATGGCGCAAAAGCACGGCCGCACACTGCTTCGCACGAAGTACACGTCCGTCGAGTTCACCGCCATGACCATCGACTACCTGAATCACGCGCTCGCGCCCGTCATCACACGCCACGGCGTGCTCGTCGATGTGTACGGCGAGGGTGTGCTGATCTTCGGCGACAGCGGCATCGGCAAGAGTGAGACGGCCATCGAGCTCATCAAGCGCGGCCACCGCCTTGTCGCCGACGACGCGGTCGAGATCACGCGCATCGGCTCAACGCTCTCGGGCACGGCGCCTGAGCTCATCCGCAACTACCTTGAGGTGCGCGGCGTTGGCGTCATCGACGTGGAAAAGCTTTTCGGCGTGGGCGCAGTGCAGGATTCGACGCAGATCGACCTTGTCATCCAGTTTGAAAAGTGGGAGGATGACAAATTCTATGACCGTCTGGGTCTCGACGAAAACGACACGACCATCCTTGATGTGCCCGTGCCGCAGATCACCATTCCCGTCAGTGCGGGCCGTAACCTTGCTGCGATCGTTGAGCTGGCAGCGATGAACAACCGCCAGAAGAAGCACGGCTTCAACTCCGCGCGCGAATTCGCCGCGCAGATCGACGGCCACATTGACCGCGTGACCCGCGAAAATGAGCTGAAAAACCAGAATCCGTGAACGGAGGAGCATCTATGTCTTGGGAAACCGCACTCGACCGCCAGATCCATGACTATCTGCCCGACCTCAAATGGGCCGCAGATGAGCCGATGGCAAAGCATACGTCGTTCCGCATCGGGGGGCCGGCCAAACGCATGGCCTTTCCGAAAACGCGCGAGCAGCTCGTTGTGCTGATGGGCTTTTTGCAAGACGCAGGCGTCAAGCCGCTGCTGATCGGCAACGGCACGAACCTGCTCGTCGCCGACAAGGGCCTTGACACTGTGGTCATCGACACGTCCGCCGAGCTTTCTCATATTGAGCTGACGGACGAGGGCGAGATCGCGGCGGACGCAGGCGTGTCGCTCGCGAAGCTCGCGCTGTTCGCATGGAAAAACGGCCTGACGGGCCTGGAATTTGCCCACGGCATCCCCGGCACGCTCGGCGGCGGCGTCGTGATGAACGCAGGCGCCTACGGCGGCGAGCTCAAGGATGTTGTCACCGAAGTGACGGCGCTGTATCCCGACGGCGTGAAGGTTTTAACACCTGCGGAGCTGGATTTTTCTTATCGCCACAGCGTGTTTTCCGCGGGCGAGGGCATCGTCCTCGGCGCGAAGGTCAAGCTCGAATCGGGTGATCCGGACGCCATCAAGGCAAAGATGGACGATCTGATGGCGCGGCGCAAGGCGAGCCAGCCGCTCGAGCTGCCGAGCGCGGGCAGCACGTTCAAGCGCCCGACCGGTTACTACGCGGGCCCGCTGATCGAGGGCTGCGGCCTCAAAGGCTGCCGCGTCGGCGGGGCAGAGGTATCAAGCAAGCACGCGGGCTTCGTCGTGAACGTCGGCGGCGCGACCTGCGCCGATGTGCTCGCCCTCATCGAAAAGGTACAGAAGACCGTTTACGACGCGCACGGCGTGATGCTGGAGCCGGAGGTCAAGATCATCCGGTAAATAGAAAGAGAGACAACGATGGAAATTCTGATCATATCCGGCCTGTCCGGTGCGGGCAAGTCCAGCGCCGCCACCTATCTGGAGGACATGGGCTACTATACGGTGGACAACGTACCGGCGGACATCATTTTGAAATTTGCCGAATTCTGCGCGCAGAGCGACGGCCGCTATGACCGCGTCGCGCTCGTGAGCGACATCCGCTCGGGCAACGGCAACTTTCAGGGGATTTTAGACGCAATGGAGCGCCTCAAGCAGGGCGGCGATATCTGCCGGCTGCTGTTCGTCACGGCGGACCTTGAGACCATCATCAAGCGCTACAAGGAGACGCGCCGCCGCCATCCGCTGATGTCTGACGGCATGACCATCGAGCAGGCGATGCACCGTGAGCAGGAGCTTCTACGCCCGCTGCGCGAGCACGCCGACTTTGTCATCGACACGACGCTCATGCCCGCAGCCAAGCTCAGAAATGAGCTCTACGGTCTCTTTGGCGACAAGAGCGCGCGCGGCAAGCTGAGCGTGAACGTCGTCTCATTCGGCTTCAAATACGGCATCCCACTGGAAGCCGACCTGGTATTCGACGTGCGCTTCCTGCCAAATCCCTTTTACGTGCCGGAGCTCAAGCACAAGACTGGCATGGACAGTGAGGTCTATGACTACGTGTTCTCGTTCCCGCAGACGAAGACGTTTATCGACAAACTTGAGGGAATGCTCTCATTCCTGCTTCCGCTCTACGCAGAGGAAGGGAAGAGCACGCTCGTCATCGCCGTCGGCTGCACGGGCGGGCACCATCGCAGCGTGTCCGTCGCGCGCTGCATCGCGTCCTACCTCACGGCCCTGGGCTATCCCGCGTTTGAAAATCACCGCGACATCACGCGCGGCTGAAGCAAGTTTTTGAAACGAAAGAAGGTGGCGGCATGTCGTTCGCCTATGACGTAAAAGCGGAGCTCTGCAAGGTTCCGATCAACCGGAGCTGCTGCGCCGTGGCCGAGGGCTGCGGCGTGCTGCTGTACGCCAGCGCATTCACCGCAAACGAGGTGCGCATCGTCACGGAAAATGACGAATTCGCCGCGCGTCTCCCAAAGCTCTTCCAAAAGGCATTTTCCCTGCGCTTTGACGAACTCCCTGACAAGTCGAAGGACGGCGGCAAGCTCGTCTTCCGCATCACGCAGGAGGACAAGCTCGACACGATCTGGCGCGCGCTCGGCTACGATCGCCGGGCGCATTTTGCGCTGCACCTGAACTTTGCGCTGCTTGAAGAAGAGTGCTGTCGGGCGTCGTTCCTGCGCGGGGCGTTTTTGTCCGGCGGCAGCGTGACCGACCCGCAAAAGCGGTATCACTTAGAGCTTGCGACCTCACACGTGCAGGCGGGGCGCGAGGTCGAGGCGCTGCTGCGCGACATGGGCTTTGAGCCGAAAAATGTCATGCGGCAGAATAACCTCATTACATATTTTAAGAGCAGCACCCATATCGAAGACCTGCTGACGCTCATCGGCGCGCCGGGGCGCGCGCTTGAGATCATGTCGGCCAAAATCGAAAAGGAAATGCGAAACACCGTGAACCGGCGCGTAAACTGCGATGCGGCCAACCTTGACAAAGCAGTGCTGGCCTCACGTGAACAGGTGGAAGCCTTTACACGCTTGACCGAGTCCGGTGCGATCAACGACCTGCCCGTCAAATTGCAGGAGGTCGCTGTCGCGCGGTTACTTCAGCCAGAGCTGACGCTTTCAGAATTGGCAGCGACATTCGACCCGCCGCTGACGAAGTCGTGTTTGAATCACCGCATCCGAAAGCTCATGGAGATCGCAAAAAAAGAAGAGAACGAATAGGAGGGAGCGCGCCATGTCGTTTGCCCATTTACATGTCCATACCGAATACAGCCTGCTCGACGGTGCGTGCCGTATCCGCGACCTCCCCAAGCTCGTCAAGTCGATGGGGCAGACCGCCTGCGCCATCACCGACCACGGCGTGATGTACGGCGCGATCGACTTTTACCGCGCCTGCAAGGCCGAGGGCATCAAGCCCATCATCGGCTGTGAGGTGTACGTCGCCCCGCGCACGCGCTTTGACAAGCAGCACGAATTCGACAGCGAGGCCCGCCATCTCGTGCTGCTGTGCGAGAATGAGGAGGGCTATCGGAATCTTTCCTACCTCGTCTCAATGGCGCACGTCGAGGGCTTTTACATCAAGCCGCGTATCGACCTGGATCTTCTGCGCGAGCACTCCAAGGGCCTCATCGCGCTCTCGGCGTGTCTCGCCGGTGAGATCCCGAGAAGGCTCCGCAATGGCGACTACAATGGTGCCAAGGAATATGCCTTAACACTATCTGAAATCTTTGGCCCCGAGCACTTTTATCTTGAATTGCAGGACCACGGCATCCGCGATCAGGCCATCGTCAACAAGGGCATCCTGCGTCTGCACGAGGAAACGGGCCTCCCGCTCGTCGTGACGAACGACGCGCACTATCTTCGAAAAGAAGATGCCTACGCGCACGATGTTTTGCTCTGCATCCAGACGGGCAAGACCGTGGACGACGAAAACCGCATGCGCTACGAGCCGCAGCGCTTCTACCTGCGCTCGACCGAGGAGATGGCGGCGCTGTTTCCCGACTATCCCGAGGCGATTGAGAACACCGGCAAGATCGCCGAGCGCTGCAATTTGGAGTTTACGTTCGGCAAGTATCACCTGCCGGAATTCAAGGTGCCGGAGGGCTACACCTCGCTCACATACTTCAAAAAGCTCTGCGCCGACGGCTTCGCCCAGCGCTATGGCGAAGGGACGGACAAGCAGCGCGCGCAGCTCGAATACGAGCAGAACATGATCGAGCGCATGGGCTTTGTCGACTACTTTTTGATCGTCTCCGACTTTGTGCGCTACGCCAAGAGCGTCGGTATCCCCGTCGGTCCGGGCCGCGGCAGCGCGGCGGGCAGTATCGTTTCGTACTGCCTGTCGATCACAGACATCGAGCCGATGAAATACGGCCTGTTCTTCGAGCGCTTCTTGAATCCCGAGCGCGTGTCCATGCCTGATATCGACATGGACTTCGGCGATACGCGCCGCGGCGAGGTCGTGGACTACGTCCGCCGCAAATATGGCGACGATCATGTCGCCCAGATCGTCACGTTCGGTACGATGGCCGCGCGCGGCGTTATCCGCGACGTGGGCCGCGCACTCAATATGAGCTATGCCGACTGCGACGTCATCGCCAAGCTCGTCCCCGCAGGGCCGCACGTCACGCTCGACGACGCGCTGCGCATCTCGCGCGAGCTGCGCGAAAAGTACGAGGGCGACGAGCAGGTGAAAAAGCTCATCGACACGGCACGCGCCCTTGAAGGCATGCCGCGCCACGCCTCGACGCACGCCGCCGGCGTGGTTATCACGAAGCGGCCTGTCGTCGACTATGTCCCGCTCGCGCGAAACGACGATACGATCGTCTGCCAGTACGTGATGACGACGCTCGAAGAGCTGGGCCTTCTCAAAATGGACTTCCTTGGCCTGCGCAACCTCACGATTCTGGATGACGCAGTCAAGACGATCCGTGAAAAGGATAAAAACTTTACTCTTGCCGGTATTCCTGAAAATGACGCCGCGACCTACGAAATGCTGGCCGCGGGGCGGACGTCGGGCGTCTTCCAGCTCGAATCGAGCGGCATGACGGGCGTGTGCGTCAGCCTGAAGCCGCAGAATATCGAAGACATCACGGCTCTGATCGCGCTCTACCGCCCGGGGCCGATGGAATCCATTCCAAAATTCATTGCCTGCAAACACGACCCGAAAAAGGTCACATACCTCATTCCGCAGCTTGAGCCGATCCTGTCGATCACCTATGGCTGCATCGTGTATCAGGAGCAGGTCATCCAGATCTTCCAGCAGCTCGCGGGCTACTCGCTCGGCCAGGCAGACATGCTGCGCCGCGCGATGAGCAAGAAGAAGGTCAAGGACATCGAGCGCGAGCGCGAGGCGTTTCTGCACGGTGATCCCGCGCGCAATATCTCCGGCTGCGTGGCAAACGGCATCGACGAGAAGGCCGCGCAGGAAATTTACGAGGAAATTTACGCCTTCGCGAACTACGCGTTCAACAAGGCGCACGCCGCGGCCTATGCGGTCGTCGCGTATCAGACGGCATACTTCAAGTGCCACTATACGAAAGAATACATGGCGGCGCTTCTATCCAGTGTGCTCGACTCGTCCGACAAGGTGGGCGAATACTTCAATGAGTGCCGCGAGTGCGGCATCAAGCTCCTGCCGCCGGACGTCAACCATTCCGCCGACCGCTTCACGGTCGAGCCCGAGGGCATCCGCTTCGGCCTCGTCGCCATCAAGAACATCGGCCGCGGGCTGATCCTGCGCATGATGCAGGAGCGTGAGCTCAACGGCCCGTTCGTCGACTTTCAGGATTTCTGCCGCCGTATGGACGGTATGGAGATCAATAAGCGTGCGGTCGAGAACCTGATCCGCGCAGGCGCGTTCGATTCGACGGGCGCGAAGCGCTCGCAGCTCATCGCTGTCTACGAAAAGGTGATGGACGGCATCGCCGAGGGCAACCGCACGAACGTGGAGGGGCAGATCGACTTTTTCGGCATGGGCGCGGAGACCGCGCAGCAGGCCGCGCTCGTCCTGCCCGACATTCCCGAGTTCACGCCGCAGGAGCTCATGGCGATGGAAAAGGCCACGACGGGCCTTTACCTCTCGGGCCATCCGATGGACGCCTACCGCTCGCTCGTCCGCTCGTCCGGTGCGGCCGCTATCGGCCGCGTGATGGAGGACTTTGCGCAGGAGGCGGGGCCGACGACGTTCTCCGACGGGCAGAAAATTTCACTCGCCGGTGTTGTGACCGCGAGCAAGACGAAGATGACGAAGAAAAATACCCTCATGGCTTACGTGACGCTCGAAGACGGCACGGGAGCCATCGAAATGCTCTGCTTCACGCGCGCGCTCGAGCAGTACGGAAGCTACTTACAGGAGGGACAGGTCATTTATGTCACGGGCACGCTGTCCGTGCGCGATGAAAAGGCACCGCAGCTCATGTGTGACTTTGCCCGTCCACTGAACGCCAATTTTTCGACGGGAACGGTTGCGCCTGCGCAGGCGCCACAGCAGCAGCAGCAGCAGCGGACGGGGCAGACGCTCTATCTGCGCCTGCCGTCGGTTGACGGGCCGGAGATGGCGATCCTCCGCAAAATCCTCTATATGTTCGAGGGAAAAGAGAACAACGTCCGCATCCGCGTGCTTGATACCGGCAAGCTCATCGGCACGACCTGCGACCTGCACACCTCGCTTGTGAGCGACTTGGAAGAGCGCTTCGGCAAGGAAAACGTTGTGGTAAAGTGAAAATCTGCCCATCGCAACGCGAAGTTGCGCGATAGTTGGTGGAGGAAACCGCTGCTTTTCGCTATGATGAGCGCATCAAACGAAAAGGAGAACAACTATGCAACTCACTCTAATCTTATTCCCAATCGCGCTTGCGATCTACGGCGCGATCATCTACCTCTTCGTGCTGCTCGTCAAGGCGCTGCGAAAGTACATCAAGTCCAAAGACGTGCGCGAGGAGAAGAAGGCCGTCTGCCGCTCGCTCGGCGAGGCGCTCAAGGCGCACCGGACGGAAAAACAGATGACGCAGGAATTCGTTGCCGAGACGCTCGGCGTCAGCCGTCAGGCGGTCAGCAAATGGGAGAACGGCACGTCCGACCCCAGCACGTCGAATCTCTGCGCGCTCGCGAAGCTCTACGGCATACCGGTCGAAGAACTGCTGCATGAGACGCAGGAGGAGAAAAGCGAAGATTGAAGCAAAAAAGAGACAGCCGAACGGCTGTCTCTTTTTTGCATATTGATATGTATGTTATTTTCCCTCGTCGGGTTCGGAGAAGAGCGTGTTCAAAACGCCGGTGTAGAGCTGCTCGGGATTTTTCTGGAAGCGCTCGGCGAGATCCTTGGCCATGACCTCCTTGGGAACCATGAGTTCCATCTTCAAGATGGGCTGGCTCTCGTCGTCGTTGAACGCGAGCGTGACCGTGTAGGTCCCGTTGCGGCGCGGCGCGATGTCGGACTGGATCTGTGCGCGGCGCTTGAGCTTCTGGTTGAAGATCGTGATGTTCTTGTCGGCGCGCAGGCGCACGGAGTAGGGAAGGCTCGACTCGCAGATCGCGCCGTTGTGCAGGCCCTTTTCCGTGATGGCGTAGAGCCCGTCGTCTGAAAGCGTCAAATGCTGCGACTCGACCAAATTGCTCAGGCATTCGGAAAAGTCAAAAAAGTCGATGCCGTCGTCGCACATCGTCAGCTCTTGCATGGCCTCGAACGGGACCGGCTCGATGAGCCGGGCAGCAACATACAGAATGAGAAATTTGATCTCCAGTTTGTCCTGGATAAAACCAACGCGCCCCATAGCGCACCTCCTCGGGTGAATTTACAGCGATCATACCACAAAATGACTGCCAATACCACAAAAAGTTGTCGGTATCAGTCGGTCAAAAACTATATTTAGTATAGCACACCTTTTTTCGCTTGTATAGGTCTTTTTCAAAAACACCAAGAACGCGGCACACCCATTTTCGCGCGCGGCATAGACTGGGGTGAAAGAAAGGCGCGGTCGCGCCCGACTTTCCAGTACTTAAAATAGGAGGTATTCTTGCTTTATGGCTGATAAAGTAGCAGCAGGCCCCGTCGGCGGTGCGAACGGCGCGCGCGAGGCGGTCTGTATTCATACGAAAAAGATCTATTCATCCTGCCGCGACAAGGATTGCATTGAGGATTTGCGCTTTTACCCCACGGCCACGGCGCAGAGCGTTTTGAGCACGGCGCAGGGGCTACGCGGCGGCAGCGCCGAGCTCATCTACACGTTTGTCGACGTCGAGCCCGTGAACTTCAACCGCGGGTACTACACCGTCGACATGCACTTTTTCTACCGCATCACCTTACAGGCGCTCAACGGCAGCACGCGCTACACCGAGATTGAAGGTCTTGCGACCTTTGACAAGCGCGTCGTGCTCTTTGGCAGCGAGAGCGGCGCGAAGATCTACTCTTCCATCCCCGAGGCGAACGCCATTGATGCGCCGCTGAACCTGACGGCAAATCTCCCGACCGCGGTGGTCGAGGTCGTCGACCCGATGCTGCTGTGCGCGCACTTTGCCGACAACTGCAACTGCCGCTGCGGCTGTGACCGCGGTACGCTCGGCGGCGTGCCCGCGGGCATTCTGGCAGCATTCGACGAGCCAATCATCTTCGACGAGTCCGCGATTCGCCGCGTGTGCATCTCGCTCGGCCAGTTTTCGACTGTGCGCTTAGAGCGCGACACGCAGCTTCTCATCCCCGTGTACGACTACTGCATTCCGTCCAACGAGTGCACGCTTGCCGGCGGCGACTGCAGCTGCGAGGACCCGTGCAAGGTCTTCGATGCGGTGGAGTTCCCGATGGACGATTTCTTCCCGCCCGCGGCAATGCCCAACGGTGGCTGCGGCTGCGCGTGCCCCTGCGGTAACCAGTAAAAAATCAAGCGCGAAAAAACGGGGAATTTCCCCGTTTTTTCTTTTGCCCGAAACGGGACAAACCGGCATAAGCGTGTCCACCGCCTCATAGATTGGACTAACACCAAAGAAGGGAAGTGAGAACGGTGGAACGTCTGGAACGGATCTATCGCTACGAACAATCGTGCGAGTTTTTACCGCACCGGCTCAAAAGTCTCGCCCTGTCGCTGCCGGACAAGCAGAAAGAGCGCGTCGAGGAGCTGCGCCTTCGCGTGATGCACCCGCTGACGGTGCTGACACTGGAGGGCGAGCTGAACGCCGCGCCGGACGGGCGTGCGTCGCTCGTGACGGCGGAAGACCTCGAACAGATGCTCGGCGCGGTGACGGAGTATTCGCGCTATGCCTGCATCGAAACACTGCGGCAGGGCTTTTTGCCGCTGCGGGGCGGGTTCCGCCTCGGCGTGTGCGGCAGCGCCGTCGTGCGCGACGGCGAGGTGAGCAATCTGAAGGACATTTCGTCGCTCGCGCTGCGCATCGTGTGCGAGCACATCGGGCTCGGGAGCGACATTGCGCCGCAGCTCTTCAGCGCTGACGGGCGGTTTTTGAGCACGCTCATTCTCTCGCCGCCCGGCGGCGGGAAAACGACGCTGCTGCGTGACCTCATCCGCGTGCTGTCGCTCGGGGATGCCGAACACCGCGCGCTGCGCGTGGCGGTCATCGACGAGCGCTGCGAGCTCGCCGTGTGCTGCAAGGGGCGAGCGCAGATGGAGCTCGGCAACCACACGGACGTGCTCTCGCTCTGCCCAAAGGCCGTCGGCATCCCGATGGTGCTGCGCGGCATGAACCCGCAGGTCATCGCGGTCGATGAGATCACGGCGGATGAGGATATCCGCGCAATGTGCCTGGCCGCGAACTGCGGCGTCGGGCTGCTCGCGAGCATCCACGCCGCGAGCGTTGACGAGCTGCACCAGAAGCCGCTCTGGCGGGAGCTTCTGCGCGCGAGGGTGTTTCGCCGCTGCATCGTCATCCGCTCGAACGGCGGTGCACGTTCTTACGAAGTGGGTGACCTGCCATGCTCCAACTGACGGGCAGCGCGCTGATCCTCGGTGCGGCGCTGTGGCTGCAAAGGAGTTTCCATTTACGTACTTTACTGCGGCAAAGGACGCTCCGCGCGCTTTCCGGTGCGTTCCTCGCTCTTGAGAGCGCCGTCCGATTGACGCTGACGCCGCTGCCCGCGCTGCTGCGGCACTTGAGCTGCGAACCGGAAGCCGCGGGCTTCTTTGAAGGTGTGACCGCCAATCTTGCGCGCGGCGAACCGCTTGCCTCTGCATGGGAGCACGCCGCAAAGACTCTGCCCATCGCCGCGCGGGAGCGGGAGACTGTATCGGCGCTGGGACACGCGCTCGGCGGGGATGAGGAAAGCGTCTGCGCCGCGCTGACGCTCGCGGCAAGCGAGCTCTCGCGCCTTGAAGAGGAGCTGCGGCAAAGGGAGCGCGAAACGGGCCGCATCACGGCGGCGCTGTGCCTCGGAGGCGGGGCAATGCTCTGTATTCTGCTGCTATAACGTTATTGAAAAGGATATACGCTTTACATAAGGAAGACGTCTATGGATATTGACCTCGTGTTCAAGATCGCAGCGGTGGGCATCGTCGTCGCCGTGCTCAATCAGCTGCTCGTGCGCTCGGACCGTCCGGATCAGGCAATGCTCGTAAGCCTGGCCGGTCTCATCACGACGATGATGCTGCTCGTACGGGAGATCAGCTCGCTCTTTGATCTCATCAAGAGCCTGTTTGGATTTTAGGATGGAGCTGCTCATCAAGCTTGCGGCGTTGAGCCTGTGCGTGAGCGCCGTGACGGCGCTGCTCAAAAAGAGCGACGAAGCGCTCTCGCTTCTGCTGCTGCTTGCGGCGGTGCTCGTCGGCTGCGCGATGCTGCTGCCCGCGCTCTCCGACCTCTTTGACTTCTGCGAGCGGGTACTGTTGCTCACGGATCTGCCGCTCACGCTGTTCGTACCGGTCGTCAAAGTCACGGCCATCGCGCTGGTGGCGCGCTTTTCCTGCGCGCTGTGCGCGGACGCGGGGCAGAGCGCGCTGTCAAGCCTGCTCGCCGCGGCGGGGACGCTGTGCGCGCTTGTCTGCGCGCTGCCGCTGATGGAAGCCCTGCTCGAGATGGTGGAGGGATTTCTATGAAAAGGCTGCCCTGCTTTCTTTTTGCCGCGCTGCTGCTCTGCGTGAGCGCGTCAGCGCTTGAGCTGCCGTCAGGACTGGACGACGTCGTGCCGCGCGAGCTCATCGACAACGCCGAGGCGGGGGATGATCTGCTCCTGCGCGGCGGACAGTACCTATTTTCGCACTTTCGCGCGGCATTGCAGGATGCGGTGGCAAATTCCCTGCGCGGCGCGATGGCGCTGATGCTGCTCTCGCTCCTGTGCGGCCTCATCGAGGGCACGGCGGAGAGCGCGGGGGAGGCGCCCGCGCGGTACGCGGGCTATCTCGGCGTGCTGGGTGCGGCGGCGCTTTCGGCAGGGGACTTAAGCGCGCTCATCGGCCTTGGCGTCGAGACGATGGACGAGCTTTCGGTGATGGCAAAGCTCCTGCTGCCGACGATCGCCGCAGCGATGGCGGGCGGGGGCTGTGTGGGCTCGGCAAGCGTCTGGCAGGTCGGCGCACTGATGCTGAGCGACATCTTTCTTTCGCTGATGCGCGATGTGCTCGTGCCGGTACTCTACTGCATGATCGGCACGGCGGCCGCGGGAGCGCTTTTGGAACAGAGCCGCTTATCGCTGCTCTCCAAGGGCATCGGCAAGCTGCTCTCGTGGGGCTTGAGCGCGATTCTGATCGTATTTACCGCATTTTTGTCGATCTCGAACCTGCTGGCCGGTTCTGCCGACCGGCTCGCGGTCAAGGTGGGCAAAACCGTCATCTCCGGCGCGGTACCCGTCGTCGGCGGAATCTTGTCCGACGCGACGGAGGCCATCGCCGCCGCCGCGCTCACGCTGCGCGGGACGCTCGGCGTGCTGGGCGTATTTTCGGTGCTGGCGCTGTGCCTTGTGCCACTGCTGCGCATGGCGGTGCAGTATCTTTTTTATCAGCTCGCGGCGTTTTTCAGCGGCATGGTGGGGTCACAATCACTCAGCAAGTTTTTAGAGCAGCTCTCCTCCGCGTTTTCACTGATGCTGGCGATGACGGCAGGCGGGGCGTTCTTGCTGCTCGTGTCGCTTTTGATTGCAATGATGATGGTGGTGACGGTATGACATTTCTTCGCTCGTGGCTTTTAAGCGTGACAGCCTGCGCGGTACTCGTGAGCATTGCCCAGCAGCTCACGTACGGCGGCGCGATGAAAAAGATCGTGCGTTTTGTCGGCGGGATGGTGCTGATGCTTACGATGCTGCGCCCGCTGCTCTCACTCACGTTCGACCTGCCGGAGCTCGACGGCGATCATTACCGCGAGGCGGTCGAAGCGCTGAAGGAAACGCTGAACGCCGAGCAGGACAGTGCGCTCGGTGATAGCATAGCTGCGCGGACGCAGGCATATATTGAGGACAAAGCCAGCTCCTTAGGTCTGAGCATGCGCGCCGAAGTGCAGACCGCTTTACGCGACGGCGTACCGTTTCCGGACAGCGTCACACTGTACGGAGAAAACAGCGCGGCGCTCGGCGCGTACATCGTACAGGAGCTTGGCATTGCAGAGGAGAATCAGCTATGGATCGAACCGAAATGAACGCATCGCCCGTGCAGAAGGCGCTGCAAGGCATCAAGAAGTACAAATACGTCCTCCTGACGGCGCTGCTCGGCGTGCTGCTGTTGCTGCTGCCGCAGAACGAGAAAGCGACGGACACGGGTTCCGCAACGCCGTCCGCCGCGGAAAATTTCGACCGCGAGGCGCTGCAAAACGAGATGGAGGATATTCTTTCCTCGCTCGACGGCGTCGGGAAGCTCTCACTTATGCTGACGGTCGAGGGCGGCGGCGCTTACGAGCTGGCGCAGGATGAGACCGCGTCGCTCAAAGCCCGAGGGGATGAGGTCGACGAGCAGACGCGAAAGACCGAGACCGTCGTGCTCGGCAGCGGCACGAGCGCCGAGGTCGTCGTGACCCACAGCCGCTATCCGCGCTTTGTCGGCGCGCTCATCGTGTGCGAGGGCGGAGACCGCGCGGATGTCCAGCTCAAGGTGACGCAGGCCGTCAGCGCGCTGACGGGGCTTTCGTCCGAGCGCATCTCCGTTGTTAAAGGAACGCCATGAAACTACAATATTTTTATTATGCAAAACGCAGGGAGGAAACAGCTATGAAGCAATTATGGAAGCGGAACGCAGTGGTCGGCACGATCCTGGTCTTTGTCTGCGCGGCAATCTTTCTGAATGGAAAGTACGCCGAAAAGGTCGACAAGCCCACAAAGGTCTTAGGTCAGTCCGAGCTTGTGAGCACAGACGGCGACGCCGCCGAGGTCTCGGCAAACGCGGAGGGGAAGGACTACTTTGCCTCGGCCCGCCTGACGCGCCAGCAGGCGCGCGACAGCGCGCTGTCGCTTTTGAAAGAGGCGAGCGAAAACCAGGACGTGGACGCCGAGACCGCAAGCGAGGCGGCGAAAAGCATCGAAACGCTCGCTTCCTATACACTCAGTGAGGCGCAGATCGAAAACATGGTCACGGCCAAGGGCTATGAGGACTGCGTCGTTTTCATGTCCGAAGACGGCGTGAGCGTGGTCGTTTCGACGGGAGAAGAGGGGCTCCAGACCGAGGACATCGCCCGCATCACGGACATCGTCAAGCAGGAGACGGGGCTGAGCGCCGAGAGCATCAAGATCATGGAAGTAAATTAGCTGTTGTAATTTTGGGAAAAAGATGATAAAATACTTTCGATATGAGCATTCACAAACAAGGAGAGGATATCTGAATGGCTGAGAATCGAGAGTATCTGACCCGCGCCGAGGAAAACGGCAGCATCAACATCGCAGAAGACGTGGTAGCCGCGATCGCCGCCGACGCTATCGGCGAGATCGAAGGCGTTGGCTCCATGTGCCAGAATATGACCGAACAGATCACCGAGCAGTTCACGGGCAAAAAGGGTCTGCGCGGCGTGCGCGCCGAGGTCAAGGACGGCGAGATCATCGTCGACGTCTACCTGATGGTGCGCTATGGCTACGCCATCCCCGAGACCGCGCGCAAGGTGCAGGACAGCGTGTCCGCCGCCGTGAGCGGCATGACGGGCTACAACGTCCACGCGGTCAATGTCCACGTCGGCGGGATCAGCTTCAACTAAAGAAAGATAAGATCAACAGATAAAGGAACAGACGAGAATGATTCGCAATACAGCGCGAGAGATCGCAGTGCATCTTGCATATGAACTGAGCTTTACGGATAAGACGGTGAAAGATCTTCTCGACGAGCGGCTGACGAAGGAATACTTCGACACGCTCAAGGACGAGGACGACATCTACGAAAGGGCCCCCGGCGCCGCGCAGGCGGAATACATCCGCTCCATCGTTTCCGGCGTTGCCGAGCACGCGCCGGAGTTGGACGGCTACATCGCCAAGTACGCCAAGGGCTGGAGCTTTGACCGCATCCCGCTCGTCGCCTCGGCGATCATGCGCGTTGCGATGTACGAATCGCTCTACCGCAGCGACATTCCGACGCGCGTGGCCGTCAACGAGGCCGTGGAGATCGCTAAGAAGTATGAAACGCCCGAGACGGTGAAGTTCATCAACGGCATCCTCGGCAGCTTCGTGCGCGGCGAGATCAGCGCGGAATAAAAAATACTCTTAAAAGCAGAGTACCGACAGGCGCTCTGCTTTTCTTCCGTTTTTCATTTTGTTTTGAGAGAGGGGTGACGCGGCGTGGCGCAGGAGCAGATGATCTTCAGCGTATCGGAAGCCAACAATTTCATCAAGGCGCTGCTCGACGCCGTGCCGCAGCTCCAGACCATTTTCGTGCGCGGCGAGATCTCGAACTACAAGCTCTATCCCTCCGGGCACCATTACTTCACGCTCAAGGACGAGGGGAGCGCGCTCAAATGCGTGATGTTCCGCGGCATGGCGGGGAAGCTCCGCTTCCGCCCGGAAAACGGCATGAAGGTCATCGCCTTTGGCCGCATCAGCGTGTTCCCGCGCGACGGCGCGTACCAGCTCTACTGTTCAGAGCTCAGCGTCGAGGGCGTGGGTGACCTGCACGTCGCTTTCGAGCAGCTCAAGGAAAAGCTCTTCAAGGAGGGGCTTTTTGCCCCAGAACATAAAAAGCCCTTGCCAAAATATCCCAAGCGCATTGCCATCATCACCTCGTCCGCGGGCGCGGCGGTGCATGATATGCTGCGCATTTTGAATGCGCGCTGGCCGATGAGCGAAGTCGTGCTCCTGCCTGTGCGCGTGCAGGGAGCAGAGGCGCCGCCGGAGATCGCAGGCGCGCTGCGCTACGCAAACAAATGGCAGGTCGCCGACCTCATCATCACAGGCCGCGGCGGCGGGTCGATTGAAGATCTGTGGGCGTTCAACGATGAGCGCGTGGCGCGCGCGATTTATGCCTCCGACATTCCGGTCATCTCCGCCGTCGGGCATGAGCCCGACGTGACGATCGCCGATTTTGTTGCCGATGCACGGGCGTCGACGCCGTCGAACGCGGCGGAGATCGCCGTGCCGGACCAGCGCGAAATTTACCGCCGGCTCGACGCGCTGCAAACGCGCATGGTGCAGAGCGAGCAAAAGCGCGTGAAAGCCCTGCGCGAGCAGTTTGAAAAGACGTCCCGCAGCCGTGTGCTGCAAGACCCCATGGCATTTATCGACGACAAGCGGATGCTGCTCGACTACACGCAGAAAAACCTTGCCGCGCTCGCGCAGCAGCAGATGGCGCAGCGCACACAGCAGTTTACAGCGCTTGCGGCCAAGCTCGACGCGCTGAGTCCGCTCAAGGTCCTCGGTCGCGGCTACGCCGTGGCGCGAAATGAACAGGGACAAATTCTGCGTGCGGCGCAGGAGGCCACAGCCGGCGAAAAAATCGAGGTACTGCTCGGGCAGGGAAGTCTCAACTGCACGGTGAACGCGTGCAATATGGGAGGAAATGACGATGGCAAAAACGTTTGAAGACAATATCGCGCGTCTCGAAGAGATCGTGACGGCGCTTGAAAAAGGCGACGCAAAGCTCGCCGATTCCCTCAAGCTCTTTGAAGAGGGGACGAAGCTCGTGCACGACTGCGGCGCGATGCTCGACAAGGCCGAGCAGAAGGTCGCAAAGCTCTCTAAGGGCGCGGACGGCGCGCCGGTCGAGAGCCCATTCATTTCGGAGGAGTAATCCATGGACGAAAAGCTGTTTTCCGCCCGCATGGCGGAGTATAAGTCGGCGGTGGACAAGTATCTTGACGCCTGCCTTTTGGACACGCAGTGCGCAAGTTATCACAAGCTGACCGATTCGATGCACTACAGCCTGACCGCGGGCGGCAAGCGCCTGCGTGCGATCTTAGTGCTCGAATTCTGCCGCATCTGCGGGGGAGACGTCGAAAAGGCGCTGCCCGTGGCCTGCGGCGTTGAAATGCTGCACACCTATTCGCTCATCCACGACGATCTGCCCGTGATGGACAACGATGATCTGCGCCGCGGTAAGCCGTCGAACCACAAGGTCTTCGGCGAATGCACGGCGACGCTCGCGGGCGACGCGCTGCAGGCGTTGGCGTTTGAAACGATCTTAAAAGCAGACCTGCCCGCCCTGCGCGCGCTCAAATGCGCGCAGATTTTAGCTAATGCTGCGGGACACGAGGGCATCTGCGGCGGCCAGCAGCTCGACCTTGAGTGGGAGGGCAAGATCCTCAGCGCGCCGGAGCTGGAGGAGATCTATCTGCGCAAGACGAGCGCGCTCATCCGCGCGGCGTGCCTGATGGGCGTGGCCGCGGCGGGCGGCACGAAGGAGCAGGAGGAGGCCGCGGCCGGCTACGCCGACAACTTCGGCTTCGCGTTCCAGCTGCGCGACGACATGCTCGATGTCATCGGCGATGAAAAGACGTTCGGCAAGCCCATCGGCTCGGACAGGGAAGAGGGGAAGACGACGTTTGTCGACATTTTAGGTCTCAACGGCTGCCAGCGCGTCATCGAGGCGCACAGCGAGAGCGCGGTCGAAGCGCTGGGCGACATGGAGGACACCGATTTTCTCATTCACCTCGTCCGTGTGCTTGAAAAACGGGAGCAATAAATAAAAAATCCCGCAGAAAACGCCAAAAAAGTGGAAAATCATACAAAAGTGCGCATTTGGTGTTGACAAGCGGAATCGTCGGTGCTACGATACGCACATTGAAACGGAACCCTCCCCCATGGGGAATGCTCGAAGGAAAGGATCCATTGGCATGAAGACTTCGTACTCTGCCAACTGCATGATGATGCCGATGATGCGCATGTTCAGCATGTGCATGCTTTGTCATGGAGAAAATGGTCATTTCCTTTCAGAAACTGTCTGAGAAAAACAGCGAAGCGGCAGCGGAAGGTCAATGACCTCCCGCTGTTTTTTACTGCTCGAACAGCATACACTCCCCGCGGTCTGTCCGTTCCAAAAAGAAGCTATTATAAAATAAGTAAGGAGAACAAAACGATGAAAAAGCATTCTATCAAGCTGACCGCCCTTGTCCTTGCACTGGTCCTCACTGCCGCTCTGGCCCTGACCGGCTGCGGCTCCAAGAGCGATGACTCCGACGGTGCCACCACCATCCAGATCGCCGTCCCCAACGACACGACCAACGAAGCCCGCGCGCTGCTGCTGCTCCAGGACAACGGCATCATCAAGCTCGCTGACGGCGCCGGCATCACCGCCACCAAGAACGACATTGTCGAGAATCCGTACAACGTCGAGATCGTCGAGACCGAGGCCGCGCAGATCCCCAACATCCTGCAGGATGTTGACTACGCCGTCATCAACTCCAACTACGCCATCAACGCGGGCCTCAACCCCGTGGCCGACTCCCTCGTGATCGAAGGTTCCTCCTCCGCTTACGCCAACATTCTGGCCGTGAAGGAAGGCAACGAGACCTCTCCCAAGATCCTCGCCCTGATCGCCGCTCTGGAGAGCCAGCAGGTCGTCGATTACATCAACGAGAAGTATGACGGCTCCGTTGTCAGCACTGTGGAGAACCCGACCGACGGCTTTGACGCCACGGTTGACTACGACGCTCTCGCTGGCGAGACCATCTCCATCGCCGCTTCCCCGACCCCGCACGCTGAGATCCTCGAGATTGTGAAGAGCATCCTCGCCGAGAAGAACATCACCCTCGACATCCAGGTCTACAATGACTATGTCGTGCCCAACACCGTTGTCGAAGACGGCACTGTCGACGCCAACTACTTCCAGCACAAGCCCTACCTCGACGACTTCAACGCCGAGAACAACACCCACATCGTCTCCGTTGCCGCCATCCACGTCGAGCCCATGGGCCTGTACGGCGGCAAGCAGACCACGCTCGATGCGCTGAGTGCCAAGTAAGTAAGAAAGGAGGGAGCATTCTTGATCGAACTGAAGCATCTAAGCAAAACCTTTGAAACGGCCGGCGGACGGGTAGACGCGCTCAAGGACGTCTCCCTGACCATTCCGGACGGCGACGTCTACGGCATCATCGGCATGAGCGGTGCCGGCAAATCCACGCTCGTGCGCTGCATCAATATGCTCGAGCGCCCGACGGAGGGCGAGGTCATCGTGAACGGACAACGTCTCGACACAATGACCCCCGCGCAGCTCCGCGCGGCGCGGCGCGAGATCACGATGATCTTCCAGCGCTTCAACCTGCTGATGCAAAGAAACTGCCTCGATAACGTCTGCTTCCCGATGGAGCTTTCCGGACTGCGGGGAGAGAAGAAGTGGCGCGAACAGCGAGCTCTGGAACTCCTCGATATCGTGGGGCTCAAGGATAAGGCCAAGGCCTATCCCGCGCAGCTCTCCGGCGGACAGCAGCAGCGCGTTGCCATCGCCCGCGCGCTCGCCACGAACCCCAAAGTTCTGCTCTGCGACGAGGCCACGAGCGCGCTCGACCCCAAGACGACGCGCCAGATCCTCGAGCTGATCGGCGACATCAACAAAAAGCTTGGCATCACCGTCGTCATCATCACACACCAGATGAGCGTGGTGAAGGAGGTCTGCAATCACGTTGCGATCCTCGACGACGGCGAAGTCGTGGAAGAGGGCCTTGTTTCTACCGTCTTTTCCGCGCCCAAGTCCGCGGCGGCGCGCCACCTCGTGTTCCCGCGCGGCGCGGACATCGACGTGTCCGACCCCCAGCAGCAGCGCCGCATCCGCCTCATCTTCCGCAGCGCGAAGACGACATCTATTCCGCTCGTCGCGCGCCTTGCGACCGACGAGGGCATCAGCGCAACGGTCATCTCAGCCAACACGCAGAAGCTCTCCGAAGAGGTGTACGGCAGCATGCTGCTCGGTGTGCCGAACGCGCAGTTCGAGCAGGCCATGGACTTTTTAAGAAGCATTGAAAATCTTCAGGTAGAGGAGGCGAGCGTCGATGTACAGTAATCTCTTTTCCCCGGACTCCATCGTGGAGCTCACCGTCGCCATGCAGACGCAGTTCCCCAAGGCGATCTGGGAGACGTTTTATGTGACGCTGCTGTCAACGGCGCTGGCCGTCGTCATCGGCCTTCCGCTGGGCGTGCTGCTCGTAGCGGGGGAGAAGGGCGGCGTTCTGCCGCTTCCCAAGGCATTGATGAGCATTCTGAACGTCATCATCAACCTGCTGCGCTCGATCCCGTTCCTCATCTTAATGATTATGGTCTTCCCGCTCTCGCGCCTTATCATCGGCACGACCGTCGGCACCACCGCGACCATCGTTCCGCTGGTCGTGGCGGCGTTCCCGTTCGTCGCGCGCCTTGTTGAAAGCAGCCTGCGCGAGGTCGACCCCAACATCATTGAGGCCGCGCAGAGCATGGGCGCAACGCCCATGCAGATCATCTGCAAGGTGATGATCCCCGAGAGCGTTCCCTCGCTCCTCCAGAACTTCACCATCGCGCTCACGACCATCCTCGGCTACTCGGCGATGAGCGGCATCATCGGCGGCGGCGGCCTCGGCAAAATCGCCATCGACTACGGCTACTATCGCTACAAGTACCTTGTGATGTTCGCGGCGGTCGTGCTGCTCATCATTCTGGTGCAGATCTTCCAGTCCTTGGGCACGCACCTTGCGACCAAGAGCGACAAGCGCCTCAAGAAATAAGTGCATATTGCTTCCTGCAAAGCGCCTCGACCGTGCGGTTGAGGCGCTTTTTTGTCAGAACCGGCAAATTGACAGAAAAAACCGTGTCATTTTTTGAAAGCAAAATGCAGCAAAAATTGCAAAATCCCTTGTCATGTGGGAAAAGGGCTGTTATAATAGGGACAGAATGCAATGCAAGTCTTCGCGATTTGCATATTTTTTACGGAGAAATTGCGTGAACAGTTTTCAGGAATTGCTCCAGTCCATCGACTGGGGCTCGCTGACCGACGCGCTTTTGCGTGTGCTCGGCGTCTTTTTATGTTTGACGGTGCACGAGACCTGTCACGGCCTTGCAGCCTATGCCCTCGGCGATCCGACGGCCAAGCGCGAGCACCGCTTGAGCTTAAACCCGCTGCACCATATCGACTGGTTCGGCTTGGCTGCCATGCTGCTCGTCGGCTTCGGCTGGGCAAAGCCCGTGCCGGTCGACATGCGGTATTTCAAAAAGCCGAAGCAGGGTATGGCCATCACAGCGCTGGCGGGGCCGGTGTCGAATCTGCTGCTGGCGATGCTGCTCTTGCTCGGCGCGCGCATCACGATCGCGCACTATGTCGATACCGCGTTTTGCAGCGGCCTTTTGAATTTCCTTGCGATGACGGCGTACATGAGCGTCGGTCTGGGGCTTTTCAACCTCATCCCCATCTCGCCGCTCGACGGGTCGAAGGTGCTCTTCGCCTTTCTGCCCGACCGCGCGTACATGACGCTGATGCGGTATGAAAAATACGGCATGCTTGTTCTTTTTGTGCTCGTCTGGCTCGGCGTGGGAGATAATATCCTCAGCGAGGGCATCTACCGCGTGTACGAGCTTCTGGTCAACTGGATCGTATATTGATAAAGTGAGAGGAATGTCATGGACAATCCCGTTTTCAAGCTGGAGGGCGTGGTGCATGAGCGCAGCGCGGAGACGCTGCAGGACTTTGAAGGGCCGCTCGACCTCATTCTCTTCCTGCTGTCGAAAAATAAAATAGAGATCCAGGACATTCCCATCGCGCTGATCCTGGACCAGTACCTTGCGTATCTCGAGCAGCGAAAGCAGCTCGATCTCGAGGTCGCGAGCGAATTCATCACGATGGCGGCGCATCTGATGTACATCAAGACGCGCATGCTGCTTTCGCTTGAGGATGAGCAGGCGCAGAGCGAGATGGACGAACTCATCGCCTCGCTCAAGGAGCGCCAGCAAAAGGACACGTACCTTCGCATCAAGACGCTGACCGAAACGCTCGGCCCGATGGGCGAGTTTGGCCGTAGCATCATGACGCGCCAGCCCGAGCCCATGCAGCGCGGCAAAATCTACGAGTACAGTCATGAAAAGGCCGACCTCGTGCTCGCCATGCAGACGATCATGGAGCGCGGAGAGAAGCTGGCCGCGCCGCCGAGCGCGGCGCTGAGCGAGATCGTGCGCCGCGAGCCGTATCCCGTCAAGGGCAAGGCGGAGGAAATCCTGCACCGGCTCAAGGAGTTCGGTATGACGCGCTTTAAGCTGCTGTTCCGCGGCAGCCGCAGCCGCAGCGAGATCGTGGCGACGTTCATCGCCGTTCTGGAGCTCTGCCGCGAAAAAGTCATCCATCTGGCCGGTTCTGACACGGACTGCACCGTGGAGTGCGGGGACGACGCCCCCGACCGTATCAATCTGTAAAAAGCGAGGAACGCTATGTCTTTGGAATCTTTGGACCTGCGCGAGGTCGAGTCGGCCATCGAGGGCATTTTGTTCGCCAGCGGCGAACCGCTCCCGATCGACCGCATCTGCCTTGCGCTCGATTTGGACCGTCCGACCGCGGAACAGGTATTGCAAAAGCTCGGCGATTACTACGCCTTTGAGCGCCGCGGCATCCGGCTCGTCCGCATGGAGGACAGCTATCAGCTCTGCTCGTCGCCGGACTATGCCGACGTCATCCGCAAGGCGTTTGAGATCCGCAAGACCGCCAAGCTCTCTCAGCCCGCGCTGGAGGTGCTGACGATCATCGCCTACTACCAGCCCACGACCCGCGCCTACATCGATCAGGTGCGCGGCGTGGACAGCTCGTACACCGTAGGGCTGCTGCTTGAGCGCGGGTTTATCGAAGAGTGCGGACGCTTGCAGGTGCCGGGACGGCCGAGGCTGTACCGCACGACGAAAAAGTTTTTGCGCGACTTCCACTTGGGTTCGCTCGAGGAGCTGCCGGAGATGCCGGGTCTTGAGGCCGACGGTCAGCTCCGCATGACGGAGGACGGCACGATCCTCGACCCCAGCGCCATGACGGAAAAAGAAGGCAGCATTCCCGAAAACGGGGAACACTGACCGCGTAAAGCATAAAAACCGCGTGAAGCGTAAAAAGAGGGAGGTGGTCGATTGACTGCGCTGAAGGTAATTGGCATCATCCTGCTCATTTTTATTTTGATCGGCTTTCTGCGCGTGGGCGCGCTGATGCAGTTCGGCGACGAGCTGCGTGTGCAGCTTTCGGTCGGCCCGTTCCGCTTCACGCTGCTGCCAGCAAAGGAAAAGAAAGAAACGCCGAAAAAAAAGGCAAAGGAGAAGAAGCCAAAGTCAGAGGGAGAAGAGGCGAAGCAAAAGAAAAAGCCCTCGCTCCCCAAGCCGACAAAAGAGGAGCTCAGGGACCTCATCACGACGGCGCTCTCGGCGCTCAAGGAGACAGCGAAACGCACCTGCAAGCGCCTTCGCATCGACCCGCTGGAAATTCTCGTCGTCTTCGGCGGCACGGACCCCGCGGATATCGCGCAGACCTACGGCTATGCGAGCGCCGCGATGTGGGGTGTGATGCCGCACCTTGAAGACCTCTTCCATATCCCTGATCCCTCACTGCACCTGCGCATGGATTACAGCTCTGAAAAGACGCACGCAGAGGGTGCCGTTGGCCTGTCGCTTCGCATCCGCGACGGGCTGCACATCGCACTTGTGCTGCTCATTCCGATGCTCAAATGGTACCTGCGCTATAAAAAGGCGCATAAAAACGACGCTCCCGCGGAAAAACCAACGGAGAGCACTCCTCAAAACAGTGAACACGGTGAAAAACTGACCGCATAAAAAGAAAGGATGAACCTCATGGAAAACATCGAAAAGAAGACCCCTCTCAACGATCTCATGGACACCACGATGGATAAGATCCGTGATATGGTCGATTCCAACACCATCATCGGCGAGCCGATCACGACGCCCGACGGCGTAACGGTCATCCCCGTTTCGCGCGTGAGCTTCGGCTTCGGCGCGGGCGGCGGCGACTACGGCAAGACCGACACCGCACACTTCGGCGGCGGCGCGGGTGCGGGCGTCAAGGTCGACCCCGTCGCGTTCCTCGTCGTCAAGGACGGTCTGACGCGCGTGATGCCCGTGGCCATCCCCGCGGCGGCAACGGTCGACCGCGTGCTTGATCTTGTGCCGGAAGTACTCGACCGCGTGCAGAATTTCGTGGACAAGAAGAGAGAAGAGAAAGATATCTACTGATTTCGGGCATAATAGGGGCATTCCGAATGAAGGAGTGATCCCATGCCGCGTTTTGCCCGATGCGTATTCGCCGTTTTCCTTGCCGTTTTCTGCCTGACAAGTAATTTAGCCTGTCAGGCTGCCGCGCCGGAAACTGCTGCCGCCGCGTTCGTTTTGATGGAGGCGGGCAGCGGGCGGGTGCTGGCGTCGCGCAATGAAACGCAGGAGCGCAGCATCGCGAGCACGACGAAGATCATGACCTGCTTAGTCGCGCTGGAGCACAGCGAACTCACGGAGAAGGTCACGGTCAAACGCGAGCACTTGCGCGAGGGCTCGTCGATGTACCTTCTCGAGGGCGAAACGCTCACGATGGAGGAACTTCTCTACGGTCTGATGCTGCCGTCCGGCAACGACGCGGCAGAGTGCATCGCCGCCCACTGCGGCGGAAACGGCGGCAGCGCGCAGTTTGTCCGATGGATGAACGAAAAAGCGAAAGCCCTCGGCATGGAGCACACATCGTTTATGAACCCGAGTGGTCTCGATGAAGCGGGGCACGGCTCCTGTGCCCTCGATATGGCGCGCCTTGCGGCCTACGCCATGCAGAACCCGACGTTCGCGCGCATCGTTTCAACGCGCACGGCGAGCGTTGGCACGCGCACGATGACGAACCACAATAAGCTGCTCGCGTCGTATTCCGGCTGCGTCGGCCTCAAGACCGGCTACACCGGCAACGCGGGGCGCACGCTCGTCACCTGTGCCGAGCGCGGCGGGATGCGCCTGATTGCCGTCACGCTGCACGACGGCAGCGATTGGGCGGATCACACAGCACTCTACGACTATGGCTTTTCGGCGTATGCGCTCTCAAGCGGCGCGAAAAATGGCGAGGTCTACGGCAGCGTGAGCGTCGACGGGCAGAGCGTGTCCGCCGTCGCGGCGGAGAGCTTCTGCTATCCTGTCTCGGAGAGTGAATCGCTGAGCGTGCGCGCCGAGCTGCCGCAAACCGTCTCCGCCCCCGTGCGGAAGGGACAAACGTTCGGCACGCTCGTCATCTCCTGCGGCGAGACTGAGGTCGGAAGAGTTGACCTTGTCAGCGCGCGCAGCGTACAGCCGCAGGAGGCAAAGAGCGAAACAAGCAAAAATAAGTCGCTGGCGGAAAAGCTCTGGCAATTTCTGTCGGCAAAGTAAAGGAGGGATCGACCTGACCGAAGCAAGAATTCAAAAGCTCATCGCTGAATCGGGGCTCTGCTCCCGGCGCACTGCCGAGCAGTGGATCGCCGCTGGGCGCGTGCACGTAAACGGCGAGACCTCATTCATCGGGCAGAAGGCCGACCCCGAAGTCGACGAGATCACCGTCGACGGCAGGCCGCTCGCGCTGGAGGGGCAGAAGCGCTACCTGATGCTCAACAAGCCGCGCGGCTATGTCTGCACGCTCTCTGACGAAAAAGGGCGAAAGACCGTCGCCGAGCTCGTCAAAGACTGCGGCGCGCGCGTCTATCCCGTCGGCCGGCTCGACCTCGACTCCGAGGGACTGCTGCTTTTGACGAATGACGGCGAATGGATGCAGCATCTTCTGCACCCGCGCTACGAGGTCAACAAGGTCTACGAGGTCAGCGTCGCGGGCGAGGTCAGGGGAGCGGCAGAAACGCTCGCTTCCATGACACAGCTCGACGGCGAGCCCATCCGGCCCGCGCAGGTGCGCGTGCTGCGGCAGGGGAGGGACACCGCCGTTCTCTCCATCACCATCCATGAAGGAAAAAACCGGCAGATCCGGCGCATGTGCGCCGCCGCCGGATTACACGTCAAGCGCCTAAAGCGCGTGCAGGAGCACGCGCTCAAACTCGGGGCTCTTCCCGTCGGCGTGTGGCGCGATCTAACGGAGCAGGAGCTCCATGCAACAAAATCAAAGTAACAGAGGACGATTTTATGACAAAGAATATCTTACATAATATCGAAAAGAACATGAGCAGCTTTTCCAAGGGGCAGAAGCTCATCGCCCGCTTCATTCTGGAAAACTACGACAAGGCCGCGTTTATGACGGCCAGCAAGCTCGGCAAGACCGTGCAGGTCAGCGAGTCGACCGTCGTGCGCTTTGCCACCCAGCTCGGCTACGAGGGGTATCCGAGCATGCAGCGTGCATTGCAGGAGATGATTCGCGGCAAGCTCACGAGCATCCAGCGCATTCAGGCGTCGGACGGCGAGCTCGCAGGGTCCGATCTGATGACGAACGTCCTGCAGCGCGATATGGAGAAGATTCGCATGGCCATCGACCAGACCGACGGCGCGGAATTTGAGCGCGTGGTCGACACGATCATCGGCGCGCGCCGCATCTACATCGTGGGCTTCCGTTCGTCCTCGTTTCTGGCAGGGTACTTAAACTTCTACTTCCGTCTGATCTTCGACAACGTCACCCTGGTCAACGGCGGTGCGGCTGGCTCGTTCGACCAGCTCTTCCGCGTCTCCAAAGACGATGTGGTCATCGGCATCTGCTTCCCGCGCTACAGCGAGCTTGCGCTCAAGACCATCCAGTTTTCGCGCGACCGCGGCGCGACGATCGTCGGCGTGACGGACAGCGAGATGTCGCCCATCAACCAGATGTCCAGCAATTCGCTGCTCGTGCGCAGCGAGATGATCTCGTTCGTCGACTCGCTGGCGGCGCCCATGAGCATGCTCAACGCACTCATTCTGGCCGTGGCCAACAAGAAGGGCGCAGACATCTCCGCGACGTTCTCCGAACTCGAGCACATCTGGGAGCGCTTCGACATTTTCGGCAAGATCGAAGATGAATAAGGCGATCGTTGTCATCGGCGGCGGCGCGGGCGGCATGATGGCCGCGATCTGCGCCGCGCGCAAGGGTGCGCACGTGACGCTGCTCGATCCAAACGAGCGCCTCGGCAAAAAGGTGAACATCACCGGCAAGGGCCGCTGCAACGTGACGAACGACAGCACTTGCGAAGAGTTGCTCGCCCACGTGCCGCAGAACCCGCGGTTTTTATACTCCGTGTTTTCCCGCTTTGACGGGCACGACGCCATCGATTTTTTCGAGGGGCTCGGTGTGCCGCTCAAGGTCGAGCGCGGCAAGCGCGTGTTTCCCGTGTCCGACCGGTCATTCGACATCACAGCGGCGCTTGAGCGCGAGCTCAAGCGTCTGCACGTCAAGCTCGTGCGCGACCGCGCGCTCGGTATTTCGGTCGAAGACGGCCATGTCGCCGCCGTCAAGGGCGAAAAAGGGGACTACACCGCCTCCGCCGTCATTCTGGCGACGGGCGGGCTGTCCTATCCCGCGACGGGCTCGACGGGCGACGGCTTCCGCATGGCGGAAGCGCTCGGCCACACAGTCACGCCGCTGCGCGGCTCACTCGTGCCGCTCGAGGCGCGCGAATGCGCGGTGCTGCAAGGGCTGAGCCTGCGCAACGTCGCGCTGACGGTATATGAAAACAACAAAAAGATCCACTTGGATTTCGGCGAAATGCTGTTCACGCACTTCGGCGTGAGCGGGCCGCTCATCCTGTCGGCCAGCGCGCACATGCGGCATTTCGACAAAAAGCAGTACCGGCTGGAGATCGACCTCAAGCCCGCGCTCGACGAGCAGCAGCTTGACAAGCGTTTACTGTCGGACTTTGAAAAGCGTGCGAACAGCGACTACTGCAACGTGCTTGGGGCGCTGCTGCCGCAGAAGATGATCGACGAATTCATTGACCGCTCGGGCATCCCGCCGCACGAAAAGGTGCACGATATCACGCGCGCCCAGCGCGAGACCATCCGCACGCTCTTAAAGCGCTGGACGGTCAACGTCACCGCGCCGATGCCGGTCGAAAATGCGATCATCACCTCCGGCGGCGTCAAGGTGGGGGAGATCGACCCGAAGACCATGGCGTCGAAAAAGGTTGGCGGCCTTTATTTTGCTGGCGAGATCATCGACGTAGACGCCTACACGGGCGGCTACAATCTGCAAATCGCCTGGGCGACCGGCAAGGCCGCGGGCGAGGCTGCCGCGGACGCACTGCTGACGCAGTAAGCACATATTTATTGTAAGAGAGAAGAATCAAACAGATGAAAGAGCATTTTTCCATTGCCATTGACGGCCCCGGCGGCGCGGGTAAGAGTACGCTCGCCAAGGCCGTCGCCAAGAAATTGAACATTCTGCATGTCGACACGGGCGCGATCTACCGCACCATCGGCTACGCGGCGTTTTCGCGCGGACTGGACGCCAAGGATGAATCCCAAATCGCGCCGCTGCTGAAAGAAATTCAGATCGACATGGCATTTGACGAGAATAGCGGACAGAAGATGCTGCTTGACGGTAAAGATGTCAGCACCGAGATCCGCCTGCCGGAAATTTCGATGTACGCCTCGAACGTCTCGGCGCTGCCGTGCGTGCGCGCATACCTTCTTGAGATGCAGCGCGACATCGCGCGCAGGAGAAGCGTCATCATGGACGGGCGCGACATCGGCACAGTCGTTCTGCCGGACGCCGACCTCAAAATTTACCTGACTGCTTCGGCCGAGGAGCGAGCGCGCCGCCGCTGCCTCGAGCTCTCCGAGCGCGGCACGCCCAAAGCGTATGAAGAGGTACTGCGCGAGATCAACGAGCGCGACTATCAGGACATGCACCGCGACATCGCCCCGCTGCGCGAGGCAGAGGATGCCGTGCGGCTCGACACGTCGAAGCTCAACTTTGAAGAGAGCGAGCGGGCGCTGCTGAATCTCATTCAGGAGAAATTGAAATGATGCACCGTATCTTTTTTGCGTTTATCTGGATCATCGGTCGGGTTCTTTTGTGGATCTACCGCGTGGACGTCAAGGGACTTGAAAATCTGCCCAAGCACAGCGTGCTGCTGTGCCCGAACCATTCAACGGACTTAGACCCCGTGCTCATCGGCCTGTGCCTGCCGCTCGACTACCATCTGCACTTCATGGCCAAGGCCGAGCTCTTCGACAACCGCGCGCTCGCGTGGCTCATCCGCACGCTCGGCGCATTTCCCGTCCAGCGCGACGGCAAGGATATCCAGTCCATCAAGACCGCGATGCAGGTGCTCCACAAGGGTGAGAATCTTCTGATCTTCCCCGAGGGGACGACGATCCGGGGCGGCGTCGGCTATCACGACGGACTCCCCGCGCACGCGCACGCGGGCATCGCGATGATCGGCGTGCGCACGGGTGCGACGCTCGTGCCGGTGTTCTGCGACGGGCAGAAAAAGCCCTTCCATAAAACGCGCATCATCTTCGGCGAGCCGTATGTGCCCGAGGTCACGGGCCGCCGCGGCACGTCCGAAGAATTGCAGGCCATCGCCGACGAAATGCTGCGTCAGGCCTACGCGCTCGGCGGCCAGCAGGTGGGAGGCGCGCCGCTGTGAAGGTCATCTTAGCTGAGACCGCGGGCTTCTGCTATGGCGTGGAGCGCGCGGTCAAGCTCGCGCAGGAGACAGCAAAAGCGCGCGGCGGCGCGATGCTCGGCAGCATCGTGCACAACGCGGGCGTCGTGCGCGAGATCGAAGACCTTGGCATGCGCCTCATCACGTCGCCCGACCAGGCAAAGGCGGGGGAGACCGTGCTCATCCGCGCCCACGGCGAGCCGAGAGCGACGCTTGATGCGCTGCGAGAGCGCGGGGCAGAGGTCGTGAGCGCCGTGTGCCCGCATGTCGAGCGCATCCGAAAGCTTGCACAGGAGGCAGAGCACGAGGGACGCCGCGTCATCCTGATCGGTGAGCGCCATCATCCCGAGGTGCAGGGCATCGCAGGATGGTGCAGCGACCCGCTGATTTTTGAAAATGTGCAGGAAGCGCAAAAATACTTGCAGGTACACCCCGATTTTGCCCATTTACCCAGTATCATGCTGGCGCAAACGACCTGCATTCGTGCGCTTTGGGAAAGTTGCGTGAAATTTCTAAAAAAACAGTGTACAAATCTGAAAATCAATGATACAATATGCAATGCTACGCAGAAACGTCAAACTGAGGCAGCAGAACTTTCCGCCAAGGTAGACGCGATGGTGGTTGTGGGCGACCGAAGAAGCGCCAACACAAGGCATTTGACCGAGATTTGCAGAGAGAACTGCGGAAAAGTCCTCCAGATCGAATCCGCAGACGAGCTCTCACCGGAATTCTTTTCCGGATGCCGTGTGGCGGGACTGACAGCCGGCGCATCTACTCCTGCGAGTATCATTATGGAGGTATTAACAACAATGACGGAAGAAAACATCAACACCACTGCCCCTGAAACCAGCGAATCCTTTGAAGAACTGCTTGAAAAATCTTTCAAGACTCTAAATACAGGAGATAAGGTGACCGGTATCGTGACCGCCATCGGCACGACCGAGATCCAGGTCGACGTCGGCTGCAAGCAGGCAGGCTATATCCCTGTTTCTGAGCTGAGCAGCGACCCCGACGTCAAGCCCGAGGACGTCGTCAAGGTCGGCGACGAGATCGAGGCTTACGTTGTCCGCGTCAACGACGTGGAAGGCTACGCCACCCTCTCCAAGAAGCGTCTCGACGCTGTCAAGCTCTGGGAAGACATTGAGACCGCCGTTGAGGACAAGACCGTTCTCGAAGGCACCGTGACCGAAGTGAACAAGGGCGGCATCGTCGTTTCTGTCAAGGGCGTGCGCGTGTTCGTGCCCGCTTCTCAGAGCGGCATGCCCAAGGACTCCGACCTTGGCCAGATGGTCAAGCAGAAGGTCAAGCTCCGCGTGACCGAGGTCAACCGTGCCCGCCGCCGCGTCGTCGGCTCCATCAAGTCCGTGCTGAACGAGGAGCGTCAGGCTGCTCAGGCTGCCATCTGGGAGAACATCGAGGTCGGCAAGCACTATGACGGCGTTGTCAAGTCCATGACCTCTTACGGCGTGTTCGTCGACATCGGCGGCGTGGACGGCATGGTCCACATCTCCGAGCTGAGCTGGAGCCGCATCAAGAACCCCGCCGAGGTCGTCTCCATCGGCGATCACCTCGACGTGTACGTCATCTCCTTCGACCCCGAGAAGCGCAAGATTTCCCTCGGCGTCAAGGATCGCACCCAGAACCCCTGGGATGTGTTCATGAACACCTACAAGGCTGTCTCTTATACACATCTGACGCTGCCGA